>Ga0080004_1126978_pt1 | contig 28874 bp, 31 predicted proteins | sample WasSprMetagenome_FD_69207 | JGI IMG/M metagenome (GOLD analysis project Ga0080004, IMG submission 69207) | Sulfidic aquatic microbial communities from Washburn Spring, Yellowstone National Park, USA - WS (SPADES assembly) (version 2) | ecosystem: Environmental > Aquatic > Thermal springs > Hot... | reverse complement strand
GCCGTGGAACAGGGAGCTGGAGAGAAGAGCGAGGGAGAAACTGGGAGCAGAGGGGCCATTATAGCCAATGAAAAACGCAAATGCATATTATTAGATTAAACTTAGGAAAACGGTCATCATGGATTTGCTTTTAGCCCTAGCCATAGCTTTAGCTTTAGTTCACTTCGGCTTTCCTCTATCGTATTATCTTTACTTGAAGAGAAAGTGGCTGAATAAGCCCTGGGACATAAGGAGGGATCCATCCTATAGGCCAAGAGTATCAATAATCCTACCGACATATAACGAAGCTGAATTTATTCGGGAAAGGTTGGACAACATTTATAACCAAGACTACCCACGAGAGCTAGTAGAGTTAATTGTAGCTGATAGCGGAAGCAATGATGGAACGATTGAATCTATTAAGGAATGGAAGCTTACACATGAGAATTTTAATTTGAAACTGGTGATAGAAACAGAAAAGAAGGGAAAGCTTTACGCTTTACTCAAAGCACTGGACCATTTATCAACAAAAAGTGAGATAGCGGTTTTAACGGATGCTGATGCTTTTTGGGAGCCTGATGCCTTGGGTAAAGCAGTTTCTTATTTTGCTGATCCCTCGGTTGGCTCAGTAACTGCTTGTATTTACTATAATGATAATAATGTGCATGAAAATGTGTATCGAAACTACTACAATGTTATAAGAGTGGCGGAGTCAAAAATATATGCTACACCTGTTCATAATGGGCCATTCTTGGCTATTAGGTCTGATTTAGTGAAAAAATATGGGATTCCGGATTTTCCTGGAAGCGATGATAGCAGTTTTGGTTCATATATTGCTTTTTTAGGATATAGGGCGATTCAGGCGGACGATATAGTTGTGAAAGAACCTATAAGAGGAAACCAGATGCGACGAAGAATTAGAAGGGCGCATCATTTAATAATAAATTTCTTAGAAACTAAGAAATTCACTATAAAGAAAATGGTCTATAAACGCAACAATGCATTTGAAAAAATATGGAGAATAGAGTGGTGCTTACATATAATAAACCCATGGCTGCTTCTATTAAGTACTTTGTTATTGTTATATAAAACTCTTAATAGGATTTTACTAGCATCCACACTACTTATCATCGGCATAGTGCTTCTAGCAGAAAAAAGTTATCGGGTGTGGGTACAACAACAAATATACTTGCTATTCGGAATGATGAAAGCTTTACGGAGAAGGGAAGTAGCTTGGAAGAAATAAGTTGAGGCAACAAATATGATTTGTAATCCCAAGGTACTATTCACGTATTAGCAAGGTCAAGAGAAATCACTGAGGAAAACATGCCCTGATAGGTTTATAGACTTGAGGATTCTTCAGGTCTCGCCTAGTTACTACCCGCATATCAGTGGCGTGGAGTACGTTGTTAAATCTATCTCGGAGAGACTTGCTAAAGCAGGTCACGAGGTAACGGTTGTTGCTGGAGAGCCAAACACCCACAAACCATATGAAGAGGTTGTTAATGGTGTTAGAGTTGTTAGGTGGCCTGTTTGGAGCCCTGGAAACGCCTACCACATTCCTAGAAAGAGAGGTGAGTTGGAGAAGTTTTCAAAGGAGCTGGCTAGTGAGGTAGATGTTGTTCATGTTCACAGCGCTCACAGCATATTCACGGTCTATGCAGGTCTGGCACTAGCAAGTAGCAGTATATCCCCAAGAATTGTTGTTACTCCACACTACCACGGAACTGGTCATACCTTTGTGAGGAGGTTTCTCTGGATCTTTTGGAGATGGAAGGTAGCAGAATTGTTGAAGAGGGCTATTGCTGTTCATGCTGTAAGCAAGAGAGAAGCATTAATACTAGCAAGCCACTACCCGGAGGCTAGAAGCAAAATAGTTGTTATACCGAGTGGTGTGGATGAGGACGTTCTTAGCTATAGATGGAAGGGACAGAGTAGTAACTACATGGTTTATGCTGGGAGGGTAGAGAAGTATAAGAGGCTAGAGCTAGCAGTAGATGTTGCTAAGGAGCTGAACCTAAAGCTGCTAATCATAGGTAAAGGGCCATACAAAGAAAAACTGGTGAGGTACGCAAGCAAGGTGTATAGAGGTGGTGTAGAATTCTCAGAGCCGCAACCAAGAGAAAGATACTTGGAGCTAGTATCGAAAGCGAGGTACGCTATAAACCCAAGCAAACACGAAGCATTCAGCATATTCACAGCAGAAGCACTAGCAGTAGGAACACCAGCAATAATATCAAGAGAAATAGCCGAGAACCTAAAAGCTGAGGCAAAGCCTCTAGTAAGAGATTTGGTTATAGCAGAAAAGGCACAGATAAAAACATGGAATGAAGTTATAGAGTTGTACTTTAGAAAATTATTAATTTAAACATTGGACAAAGTTGCGGGAGATTATCCGTGAGCACTATGTTAAGTTCGGGTCTAATTGCTAGAGATCTTGTGTATAGGCTTCTTAAGGTTATGCACATGCTTTCCTCTTCCAATTACAGCATGATCACAATAAGGTACAATAATAGGAAACTCAAGCTTTATACGCATCATGAGGGTTTGCAAGTCATAGACGAGTTGTTGATACTTAACCAGTATGGCTTGGCCTACAGATTAAAGCCTCGTGTAGTCATTGATGTAGGTGCACACATAGGAGCTTTCTCTATTCCGATGGCTCTATATATACTCGATCTCTATGGCGATGGATTTGTAGTTGCCGTAGAACCCGCAACCATAAATTACCGTGCACTTGTAAACAACATTGTAATCAACGGAGTTGAGAAAATTGTGAAACCAATTAAGGCGGCAGTTTCGGTGAATCAAAGCCCTATCGAAATTGAATGGATAGGTATGAAAGAAAGCGTGACAAGCATTACAATGACCCAGATTCTAGAATTCATCAAGAGCAATGGTTACAACACAATAGACCTGATAAAAATAGATATTGAAGGTGCAGAACTAGACATTATAACTAAGGACTCTGAATGGTTAGACCATGCAAAAGCTCTTGTTATGGAACTTCATCCGTGGGTGTATGGCGTAGATGGAATGACAAAAATTGTTAAGGCATTAAGGAGAAAAGGATTTAGCGTGAAGACGATAGGAAGAAAGGTTGATACGAGACACGCTCTCACAAAATGGATTAAAATGGTAAACCTTGGTCCTTCACAATTGCTTCTAACGTTATGGAAGTTGATTCTCTCACTATATCTAAAAAGTATTGGTATCCAATATTGTATTGCAATACATGACCTTGCGTAGTTGAATAAGGTGAAGGGATATTACAGTCCTTTCATTTATTGTATCTGCAAAAAACAATGCGAGTACAATAAAACTCGTGATTCATAGTATTTGTTTAACAGCAATACATTTAAAATCCAAATATAATGTTGCAACAGAGCTTATTTTAGTTGATGGTATGTCAAAGGATGGTACTATTGAGAAAGCAAGCAAAGAAATTATTCAATGCGAAAATTTCCTCTATAGAGTGAGAATTTTGCAGGATCCTGGTTTAAGCCTTTCATTTTCTCGTGAAATAGGTTTGAGGCATTCTGTAGGAGATATGGTAGTGTTTCTTGATGGAGATATCATTCTTTCGCATAGTTTTATGATAAACATTTGTAAGTACATAAGAAAGATTAATGAATGGGAAGCTCTCATGCCTTATACAATAATTATTCCATTAAAAGGCCCTTCAAGCATCTTTAATATGTTTGTTACTCATGTCCTTCAGAGGCAATTTGAAAACATGTTTCCTAGGATAGTAAGAAGCAACATTATTCGAGGTAAACCATTCTGGAGCCTTCTATCAAGGTTTTTGTTTGAAGATATACTACTTCTACAGCAATTAAAAATTCAAAGAGTTAGGATATTATTCGCACGGGATTTGGTGGTCTACAAATATGAGGAGCCGTTATTTATTAATTATTGGCGTAAGCACATTAGGTACGGAGAGGGTATGTGCAAGGATTTAAACAGCTATGCAAAGAGAATTCTACTTAAAGATATAGTATTGCGAAGATTATCTTATATTGATATAATCTTCCCTTTGCTTTCTCTTTATACATTTATTTTAATGACATTAACAATGAAAAACTTATCATTAAAAGATAGAATTGTAAATAGTATTAAAGTTTCCCTACTTAGGTACCTAATTAGGCTCGCGATGATAGTAGGCGATATTAAAGGATGTATACTAAAATGAGTTCAAGAATTAAACTCATATTCATGGGTCCAATGGAGCTTCCAGTACCTAGTGAGAAAGGCGCTGTAGAGGAGATTATATGGCAGCTTAGTCGAAGATTGAAAAATGTTTGTGAGATCTACATCTTTAATCCGATTACTCATTCACTTTGGGGTAAAGCTATTAGAAGCTTAAAGGTTCTGATATCTGAATGCAGAGAGGGCTGTATAATTCATTCACACAACCTCTATGCCTCAGCTATGATATCGTTATGCAACTCAGGTTTTAGGCATGTGTTAACACTTCATTATCCACCAACAACATCAAGATCGAAAGAGAGGAGGAGACTCATTGAGAGCACCCTAAGGTATTTTGATAAGGTAGGAACCGTTATTACAGCCCCCTCGCTATACATAAGAGATGAACTTCGAAAAATAGGTTTAAATACGGTTATCTTCCTACCTAACGGTGTTGACACAACACTTTTCAGCCCATCAAAACGCTCAGAAGAATTAAGAGAGATGTTACTGGAGGGTAAAGATGTTCTAATAGTTAATGTCGGCAGGATCCATTCAGATAAGAACCAGCTTGCGTTACTCATGGCACTTAAGAAACTTATTTATGAATACAACTATAAATCTGTAAAGTTGCTATTGGTAGGACCTATCATAGGCTCTTTCAAAAGAGGAAGCAAAAAAAATCTATATTACAAGCTACTTGTAGAGTACATGAATAAGCATAATTTAAAACGATATGTGAAGTTTATGGAACTACCTCGACGTGATGTTGCAAAGGTGCTAGCATCTAGCGATATCTATGTTCATCCAAGCAAAGTTGAGGCGGCAGCTCCCTTAGCGATGCTTGAGGCTATGGCATCAAAACTACCTATAGTTGCTTTTGATCTTCCATATTATAAAGGCTATCTAATCCATAATGTGAATAGCTTTCTTGTGAAACCTTTTGATGCAGATATGCTGGCGTCATATCTATCTATATTAATAGATGATCCCGTGCTAAGGACATCAATTGCTGAAAAAGCCTTTATATTTGTAAATAAGAAGTATTCATGGGATGTTTTACGAAGATTATATTTGCATTTTTATGAACGTGTTTTACATATCTGATCACTAGGGGGATTTCATCTGCAAAAAAAGATTATGTTTGTGATAGGGTTACAACTTCCTTTTCATGGAGCTGTATGGCGTAGAATTGAATTCTTTGCAAGATACTTGGCTTTAAGAGGCTTTGAAACCTACGTTCTTTCACCTAGAACATTTCATTTTGCATGCCATGGTTTTAATAAAGAAAAACGAACACAAATTTCGTACCCCTTTAAACTATTTGTAATTCCATTTAAGTTACACCTATGCAAATCACCTTTCCTAACATCATTGCTAGAGGTATTTAACTCTATATTCCTGGGCGTTTTGATACTAATATTTAAGCCAAAAGTAGTTATATTGTCGATTCCTCCGTTTCACTATATTCCTGGTATCTACATTTTTTCCAGATTGTCAAAAGCAAAGATTATTATTGATATGAGAGACCCCCTTGATAACACTTTCACCAGATACAAAAAGTTTAAATTTATCAATTTTTGTCAAAAAATTATATTATGCAATTCTTTATAAATCAGATGCCATACTGGTTGTTAGTAAATCCATGATACATGATTTAATTAAAATTATGCAACCTCTAAGTCAAAAAATATATCTAATACGAAATGGTGCAGACTTAAGGATGTTTAAACCAATATATGAATTGAATGTAAAAGAAACCAATAAATTTAAAATATTCTTTATGGGTAGATCAATTGAAGGATATAACATCTCTATAGTTTTAAAAGCTCTTTCTAAACTTAAAGAACAGGGATTCAATGTTTACCTTTATATTGCTGGAACTATAGATCCTATAATACTTGTTGAAGCGAAAAAGCTAGGTGTATTAGGTAATATTAACTACTTGGGAGTACTTTCTACAGAAGAGCTAGTAAAGATGATGGCTGAAATGGATTTGGCAATACTGCCTTACTATAATGACGAAAGATACAAATATTCGTTACCAGCGAAATTTTACGAGTACATAGCTTCTGGTTTACCAGTATTGGTAATAGCCCCTTCATATTTTGAAATAGTTGAGATTGTAAAAGAGAACGAGATAGGGGTCTGTTGTCCTGTTGACAATGAAACTTGCGTTATTTTAACAATTAAGCAATTATATAGTAATAGACAAGCTCTACTTAAATTAAAGAAAAAATGTCTTATGTTTAGAAACAACATCGATAGGGGCAGATTTGCAGAAGAGTTGCTTGGGGTAATATTAAAGATGTTGTAGAGGGCTTGAAAAAGCTTGGTCACGGGTGGAGATCTTTAACTGGTGCTATAGAGATGTTGATAGAGAGGGGTTAGAGAAGTGGTTTAAGGAGATCCATGGTCTAGACATTACAATGCTTATTCACACGCTTTGTAATAAGCCTTGTGAGGGTGATCAATGGGTTAGGATAGCTTTCGACTGTCTCTTCGAAGGCTCAGCAATGCTTAGGAAAAGCGAATTTGATGCTGTTATTGTAAATGATGTTGTTTCTCTTAGATTTACTATAAAGAAAACTTAATTTATAAAAATTATATCAGTAACATGAGTGCTTGTAGATCAATACAGAAGTCATAGTGTTATGTGAGCCTACCTCAGATGATGTTGCCAATAAGATTCTAATGGTTCTAACAGATAGAGAATTAAGAGTACGATTGTCGGGGAGGGGTCGGCAAATAACAGAAAAATATTTTTATGATAAAATTATTAAGAATGTTTTGAAGTATTTCGGGTCTCAGTAAGAAAAATGGCTAGGTATAATCATATTGTGCAACGGAGAGCTATGAGCAATATAGCAAGTTATTTAATGCTTGTTGCAATGATCCTCGCGTTGGCAACATCGTTTAGTCTTGGATATAGTAACATAGAATCCAGATACCAAGGACCATTTATATTTAGTTCATCCGTGTTTCTTGCCCTGGGAGTTATGCTCCTTGTCTTCATTACTTCTGCTTATATATATGCAGACAAGATATACATGATTGCTTTGGTTCTGGTCTTCACTGGCTTTTTATCCAAGTACCTGATGCCCTATTATCTGTTCAATGGCTATGTCAATTATGATACACCGATCCACTATCTCTCTGCACTATACCTTGAAGACACAGGCTTACATCCAGGATACCATTATCATGCATGGCCCTCATCACTCTTTCTAGTTAATTTATATAGCTCTATATCCGGTATAGCTTTTCCCATTGACTACTCAATAATTGCTTTGGTTTCCAGGTTTTTAATTCCTCTCTCACTTTATTTAATTTCTAAAAGATATTTAGCAAGTAAAAAAGCTATTTTAATAGCGCTTTCTGTTCTGCTGGTCTTCGAACCATTTATAATTCATCCATGCCCTCAGATAACAGCAGTAGCACTGACCAGCCTGGCCTTGATAGTTTTTGTTGTTTGGCTTCACGAAAAAGAACTCAAGATGTCTTATCCATTACTTATATTGGGTATGAGTATAGCTACCTATCATGCTATAATATTTATTGCAATGACTCTATCCATTATTTTTATTCTTGTGTTTTACAAACTTGCTATGAAGTTAAGGCTATCCAACATGCACAAGCCCATCCATACCAAGCATTTATCAATATATTTTATAGTAATTATCTTTATTATCGAAATAATGTTTTATAATGTTTTTATTACGAGTTCCGTAACGAAAAGCTTAGTTAGAGCAATAATACTTATTGTGCAAGGAAGTCAGGTCAGGTTAGATGTTTATTCGTTAATCATTGTGAATCCACAGTTGAAATGGCAGTATGATTTATTATCAAGCTTAAATAGATTAGCAACAATCCTTCTCTTAGGCGTCCCCTCAATAACGGTTGCGTTAAGACTATTAATAAAATTCCTGAAAACAAAACTAACAATGCAAGAAGAAGCTATTTTAACTATATCATTAATTGCCGGCTTCAACGCTTTTCTTTTTATAATTTTCGGTATTTTTGTAAATATAGGCCTCGTAGAGAGAATTTACCAGTTATCAATTATACTAGCGCCATTATTAACAGCTTACTTTTTTAATGAATACTTAACTAAAAACACTCATTATAATAAAAGTAAAATTATGAAAAAGGTTGCTTTATCAGCTTTGTTAGCAAACTTGTTTATATTTACGTTGTTATCCATATTTATTTCACCAGCTTACACTAGTTTATATGTATATGCCTTTGGAGAAACAGAGATGAATGCAGCACAATGGACAGCTATTCATCTTCCCAGTTACAAGATTAATCTCGACGGTAGTGGTCAATTGAACCAATTAATAGCACTTTATTCGTATCCAAATCACATCTATGCAGTAAACTTAAGTGTTAGTAGAATGATGGAGAAAAATGCATTGATTGGGACATATTCCTATCCCGTTGGGATGATTATAACTACCCGAAAACCGCTAACTATAGGTGCAACCGTAGTAAAAGGTCTTTCAGACGCTGTAACAAATTCATATATAAATAAACTGCCTGTTTATACCAACAAAATATTTTCAAATTATATCTGCGAGATTTTTGTATCATAGTGACACTTAATGGTCGGAATAGGTGGCCTTTTTAAGAATAATGGAATAATAGACGTAATCGAGCACTTATTGAGTGAATGTGCCTTTCCCTATGTTGAGAACGAGGTTGTTAAAATACACCTCATTCCAAGTAAGAGTTTAAGAGTTGTTCCAAAAGAAAAGGCCTTTTATGATTACGTTTATGACTTAATCGAGCAAAAAGTAGCAATAATATACAGATATATCCCTGTTGGCGATAGAATCATGTCAGCCAGGGAAGTAATGTCGATGGATGAGAACGAGTTTTATGGAACACTAGAAAAAGCAGATGGCTCTTTTCTCATAATAAAAGCGGAAGAGAAAAAATATGGATAGCGACTGATTGGCTTAGTACAAGGCCGGCATACTATGCTATTATAGATGATGATATAGCGTTCTCGTCTTGTCTCTGGTCTGTTCCGAGGTTCTTTAAGGAAATGAAATACCCAGTAAAACTAAATGATAACGCAATACTGAGTTATCTTTGGTTGGGGAGAATATAGGGGTTTTAAACTACTGGACATTCATTGAAGCTGCTTTATTGACTCCACCGGTACTGTAATCGAGTATGATCTGAGATCTGGCAAACTAACCTTTTATAAATACTTATGAACTACAGTACAAAGTAGAAATAAAGGATGAAGAACTAGCCGCAAAAAAAATTTATCATGTATTAATAAAATCTGTTATAAAAACATTGAGAATCCTACCCCATGATATGAAGAAAAATTTTTGCGTATTCCTAAGTGGCGGGTTAGATTCACGGGTTTTAACATATATCCTAAGGAGAAAAGTTAGCGATCTTAAAGCCCTTACATATGGTACTAAAAAATGCGACGAAATATTGCTTGCCCATCATGTAGCAAAGTAACTCGAAGTAAAACTAACTGTGTATAATATGATTTTATTCGTTTAACTGACGGGTTAGTGCATTAAATGCTTCGCATGTAATTTATGCGATGAAAATGCTCCTTGAAAACAATTGTCATATTTGTTCTAATGGATTCGAACTTGATATAACTAAGGAAGGGAGTTTCATGGACCGATCCATAAATAACATTTAAAATGATTCCGAATTTTATTCGAAACTCTTTAGAAAAAGTGGTATTTTTGATCATAAAGAGCTTGTTTCCGTTACAGGTTTAAGACTCAAGCGTAAAATGCGAGATGTGCTTTATGAATTTAAGAACCAAGCAAACTTGGCCTTAGCCCTCGGAGATAACTATTTAAATAGCAATGACAGGTTTTCTTATACACAGGAGCGAAGAGATAGACTATTAATGGGCCAATCATTCAAAGGCACGCCTTGGATGAAATATTACCAACGATCAGTAAAGAGCTCATATAATAAATTGCCGGAGTAGAACCGTGGCTTAGAATAAACCATAGGGTCTACAGAAAAGTTCTTCTTAAACAAAAAAAGAACTTGCACCACTACAATTTAATCATGCATGCTCCTCGTATTACCGTTTACTTTCTGGCCACCTGGTCGTATTTTTATATGTTTGAACAACCTTGTTAGGAGGATCACGAAAGGTCTATTGGGTTTAGAAACAACGAAATTCAATTTCGGTAAGGCATTAAAACAGTAAAACCGAAAGAGTCTATTATAAGAGACTCTTCTTAAGCGAGAAAGTCTCATAAATAAGCTCGGTTACTTAAAAAATGAGCCTATAAATAGCATGGTAATAGAGCATCTAAATGGAAAACGAAATCATGGAAGAAAAATTGTTTATACAATGTTTTTGGAACTCACATTAAGAGAAATAGTCAAATATATCTAACCATATGTCATAATTGCATGTGAAAGATCCTATGGTGAAATGAACAAGGTGACATAGCTGTGAAAATCTTATTGATTTCAGCAAATTATCCTTCTGAGTCAAACAAGCATACATTTGGTTTTGTACACGCTAGGCAAAGTTTTACAAAAGGTACGGTCATAGTGTTTACGCTTTAGTTCCATTATATGGATCTAAGCACGAAGATAGTTCTACATACGTATACGAGGGCATCAGAGTTTTCAAGATAAATGCGAGTTACATGTCAGATATTATAGAAAATATAGATCCGGATGTTATAGCGTATCATTTTCCAGAACCAAAAATCTTGAAATCCTTACTCTTAATGAAAAGGCCTCTTGTACTTTGGATCCATGGAGCAGATATTTTGATAACTTTCTTACATAACTATTATATTCCGTTTTACATGAAGAGTTTGCTTAGAGGATTACTAAGTATTCCATTGGATATTCGACGCAATATTTTATTGAGAAACCTTATTTTAATTTATAAAAATATCCAAATTGTTACACCTTCTATATGGATGAAGAGAATGATTCTCCGATATCTTGCTATTCCAGAATCTGCTTCCGATAGAATAAATGTAATACCAAATCCAGTTGATACAAATAGGTTTACGCCTATTAAATTTTGCTATGAGAGACAACGCGATATTGGGATATCTGTTAGAGTGCTGGACTATAAGTATGGGGTAGATATTGCCGTTAAATCAATGTGTGGATTAAAAGGAATCAAACTAGTATTAGTTGGCAATGGACCTTTACGAGGATATCTCACGAATATAGCTGAAAAATGTAAAGCCGAAGTCGAGTTTATACACCAAGGTATTGCGCACGAAGAGCTACCTAGGTACTATAACGATGTAGGGTTTTTTCTCGCACCAAGTAGAACAGAAGCACAAGGCGTTGCTATGTGCGAGGCCCTCGCATGCGGAACACCAGCAATAGCCACAAGCGTGGATGGAATACCGGAGTTCGTTATCCATGGCTATAACGGCATTCTTGCAAAACCTGACCCTGAAGCTCTACAAAAAGCTATAGCCACCTTAATTAAGATGCCTGTCCAAAATTATTGTATTATGGCACAAAATGCCGCAAGTTATGCGAGGAAAAAATATTCTCATGAAGTTGTCATTCCGAGGGAATTAGCACTCTTACTTAAAGCTATCGAGCTTTATAATAAACAATCAACAATGAAAATACAGATATGTCCTTCGTCTACTTGTTAACATTAATACCTCTAGTTAGACTCATGTTAAGAATGAGAACATAGCTTTAATATAATAAAAATAATAAATTGGTAGGGCTCTATGAGGTATTCGCAAAAGAATGACCCAACGTTTAGATTCCTAGCAATAATTATACTGGAAAGATTTAACATGGAGAGGAAAATAGATAAGATAGTCGAGATCTATAGAAAGCTCGTGGAAAGGTAAGTATAGTGTCTGTATTCCTCGTAAAACTTGGGTCAAGGCTTATCCTATGGCTTAAGGTGCTGAAGAGCTTTAGGGGACTAACGCTTAGTAGCGAATTTGCCTTGTTAATATCGGCCCTTATAGATACTCTCCTCTATACTTTTTCAAGTGTAGGGTTTAACCCTAAACTAATATTCAAGGGATTACTCTTCTACAGAGTTGAAGGGTTGGGGGTTGTTGTCGTTAGGGGTGGGACAGACGATTTCTATAATGTGATTCCAGGACGTGAGGGATATGTAGACAGGTTTGTAAGGTCATGTCTAAATAGAGGATCAGTATTTGTTGATATTGGTGCTAATATAGGTTACTATACCTTGGTCTCATCGAATCTCGTGGGCTCATCAGGTCGCGTACATGCTATTGAGCCCATACCATCCACCATCGCTATACTTAAAGCTAATGTAAAGCTAAATGATTGCTCCAATGTAATTATACATGAGGTGGCCGCTTGGTCTTCTAAAGGAAAACTGGTTTTAAGGGTTCCTAGGTCGTGGTACGGCTCAGCCTCCTTCTTATGCAATGGTGTAAGTGTGACGGTAGACACAGTGACGCTTGACGAGCTATTGCAAAACGAGGACTTTGTGGATTGCATGAAGTTTGATGTTGAAGGCGCGGAGCTGGAGGTTCTTCGAGGAGCTAAAAGCACGCTTAAGAAGACCAAGTATTTAGTGCTTGAACTTTCACGCGATGTTAACGAGATTTTAAAGGAGTTGCAAAAAGAGGGATTCAAGTGCTGGAAGACGCATTTCACAACGTATATAGCGTGCAGACAATTTGCTATTCGCGATTAACTACCGTTATGGGCTGTTTTTCCTTAATTACGTCATGACATTAATAACAATCTAGAGGAGGTGAACTAGGTGTCAAGAAGGCTAGCGGTTATGGGCTTAGGTTATATTGGTCTTCCAACGGCTGTTGCTTTTGCTAGTAGGGGTTTTAGTGTTGTTGGTGTTGATGTTGATGTTGGCAGGGTTGAGGCTGTGAATAGTGGTAGGTGTTATCTCAGGGAGCCTGGCTTGGATGTTCTGCTCAGGGACGCTGTTTCCAAGGGTTTTTTGAGGGCTACTACTGAGGCTGTTAGGGCTGTTGGGGAGTCTGACGCCGTGGTTATAGGTGTGCCTACTCCTGTAAGGGATGGGGTTGCAGATCTTTCTTATCTGAGAGAGGCCTTGCTTGCTGTCCGGGAGGGCCTGCATAGGGGTTTACTCGTTGTTATCGAGTCTACTATTCCGCCTGGTACTACGGTTGGCTTCGCTAAGCCCTTGTTAGAGGAGTCTGGGTTAAGGGTTGAGGAGGACTTCTACCTAGCACATGTACCGGAGAGAATCGCACCTGGTAGAGCCATCGAGGAGTTGTTGAATATGCCTCGTGTAGTGGGAGGCGTTGGGCCTAGATCCACCGAGAAAGCGCTTGAACTATATAGCAGGATTAATGCTAAGCCATTGCCGACTGATGCAACCACGGCTGAGTTCGTGAAGCTCATTGAGAACACTTATAGAGACTTGAATATAGCGTACGCCAATTTACTGGCATTAATAGCTGAGAGGCTTGGGATAGATGTATATGAGGCCATAAGACTAGCAAATACACACCACCGTGTAAACATACACATGCCCGGTGCGGGAGTTGGAGGCCCCTGTTTAACCAAAGACCCATACATGCTCGCAACAGTACTCGCCGACTTCTGGGGAACGGAGCTAATCAGGCTCGCTAGGAGGATAAATGAGTACATGCCCAGGCACACTGTTGAAATAACTGAGAAAGCCCTGGGAGACATAGGAGTAAGCATTAAGGATGCTAAAATAGCCGTATTGGGCGTTGCATACAAGGGCGGCGTTGACGACACCCGTGAAAGCCCAGCTAAATACGTAGTTAGAGAACTACTCGAGAAGGGGGCCAGTGTGATTGTGTACGACCCATACACCACGGAGTCCTTTGGAGCCGAGAGAGCCGGGTCTCTTGAGGAAGCGGTTAGAGAAGCTGATGCAATAGTGATAATTACGGATCACCCCGAGTTCAAAAACATAGACCTGGATAAGGCCTCGAAGCTCGTGAGGCACAGGGTAATAATCGATGGGAGGAGAGTAGTAAAGCCGCATCAGGCAGTTAAGCTCGGCTTCAAGTACTATGGGGTTGGATACGGCAGGGGTTCAAGCTATGAGTATAGCTGTAGTCGTGGGTACTAGGCCGGAGATCATTAAAATGGCCCCTGTTGTCAAGGAGCTTGAGAAGCGCGGGATAGAATTCGCCTTCATTCACTCGGGTCAGCACTACGACTACGAGATGAGCCAAGTATTCATAGAGGAGCTCGGGTTGCCGAGGCCATTTGAGAGCTTCGAGCTGGAGAATAGTAACCCAGCTTCCCAAATGGGGGAAATGATGATTAAGCTAGAAGAAGCCCTTGAAAAACACAAGAGACCCAGGATCATGTTGATACAAGGAGACACTAACACAATGCTTGCAGCAGGTCTCACAGCGTTGAAACTAGGTATTAGGATTGGGCATGTAGAGGCTGGTTTGAGGAGTTTTGACTGGAGGATGCCCGAGGAGCATAATAGGAGGATGATCGACCACGTCTCACACTACCTCTTCGCTCCAACAGAGCTAGCGAAGAAGAATCTACTAGAAGAACACGTCTGGGGAGAGATATTCGTGACAGGTAACACAGTCATAGACGCTATTGACATGTACTTCGACAAGGTAAGAGAAGTAGAAGACAAAGTACTCAGCCAGATAAAGTTCAAGGAGTACGTGCTAGTCACGTTCCACAGAGCTGAAAACGTAGACGACCCGCACGTCCTACGAGACTTCGTAAGGATACTCAGAAGGAGCCCGATACCAGTAGTCTACCCAATACATCCGAGGACGAGGAGGAGGCTACAGGAGTATGGCTTGTGGGGCCAGGTCGAGAAAATACCTCACCTCCAGATACTCTCACCACAAGGATACTTCGAGTTCCTAGCACTCATGAAGAACTGTAGAGTTATAATGACGGACTCTGGAGGATTGCAGGAGGAAGCTACACACCCAAAGATACGAAAACGAGTATTAGTCTTAAGAACGTCAACAGAGAGGCCTGAAGCTGTAATACACGGATTTGCACGGGTAGTGGGAATAAATCCAGTTGTGGTACTAACAGAGCTTGAGAAAATACTTAATGAGAGTATCAAGCTACCAGAGCAATCACCATTCGGGGATGGAAAAGCAGCAATGAGAATAGTGGATATAACTTTGTCAAAACTAGAAACATAAAAATTCTTAAGGTTTAGGCATTCTACCCTATCTTCTCTCTCCTAAGTTCAAATACCACTGTTCCTCCAAAAGTATAGGGTTTTCCCGGGTCGGGGCATTGAATATAGCCGATCTCGTCTTGCTCACCTATACCGAGAACTTTTGCTGATACCCCTTTGAGGAATGATGATAGTAGTGTTAGCATTGAGCTTAATGCATGTATACATATACCTTTCCTCGTATCAGATATGTAGAATCTCTCTACAGTAAAGCAGTCACCTGGTTTATAGCCCATAGCGCATTCCCCTTTAACTTCTTTAACACATATTTTAACCCTGTATGGGAGACCCATAGATTACCCTCCCTTCAATAACTATCTAAAATTGCTTATTTTTCCTTATATTGCCTCTAGAGGTTCAGAGCCATTAGCATAGTACTGCTGTGTGTATTAGTAGAGGCGTTGCTATGCGTAGGTGTTCTCATGATCACGCCTACACTTGCTTGAAGCTATGATTTATTTGTGGCTGATATAACGATGAAGTATTATGCTGGATCGCTAGGGTTCTGAATATTTATTCGTTACAGCTGGAAACGGTTCTGAGGCAGGCGATACGGTTAATAAAGGAGAGGATGGCACAGGTATTGAATGGTCTTAGAACGCTAGCAATAGAGTAAAAAGACAGGGAGGGAAAAACGAGTGGTGGAAAAGCAGGCGGGCAGTGGACGCTCACATATATGAGGTACCGTTCCACGGGCTAGAACAGCTTATAGAGCGGGACACATAGGTTGGGATTGCTAGCATTGTAAATGAATCATGTATGCTGGGAAGAGAGAGCCAGCGCCTCTATATATACCTGAATTAGCTATTATGTATTTGCGCATGGAATTTTTGATGTGGCTAACTCCAGGTTTCTGCTTTTCGGACGAGGAGCAAAATTGCGCTTAGAGCAGTTGCGCGTTTTTGGAAAAAAGGTTGAGAAAGAGGTTTCTTCCTCTCGTGATTAATCATGGAGCATTAAATACGGCTAGTGTTCAGTGAGCACCGGGTGCGCGTGGTCGTAATTAACAATGCGTAACTATAAGCTACTGGAATTGCACAGAGCTATTTGCTCATGAAAATATCGAGGTTGCATCCACTAAATTGCTTGATTCAAACATGCAGGTAGATGCTTAGCCACAACATAGAGAGGGATGAATCCTCCATTACTCGCTTATATTTACCCATATTCCTGAGTAGTCTACGGCAAATAGCGCCACACTTATTTAGGGGGCGAAATTGGCTAAGGGGATCTCTCGTTTCTATTAAATAAATAAGCAGTTTCCCATGAGAAAAGGGCTTCATCAAATCTTGTACAACCAGGGAGTACTCAGCATCCTTCTTGACATCGGAGAAACCTTTCTCGAAAAATACATTGAACGCGTGTCATCTGCTCTTCACAACCCTCTACTTAAGTATTTTATCAGCTAACTCAACGATCTCCTTGCGAGCCTTAATAAAAGTCGAGATGCTCATGAGGGTGCGCCAAGAATTACCAGATAATTATTAAAAATACTTCTTTGAAACGCCTCTTTCCCATCCTGACTCGAATCTGCCTTCCACAGAGTCTGCATAGCCCATAGCTTTCTCAAACCTACACGTAGATGCGCCTATATTTCCTGAGATGCATATAATGTTTCTATTTCTTCGCTAAATCCCTTGTTGAAGCTGTTTCTAGGTTTTTTCCCTTAGCTTTATGTCGTCTGTTACTAGCACAAGCTTGTTTCTGAGCGCGTAGTAGAGGCATGCGGCATCATATGTTGCTAAGCCCTCCTTGACCGATAGCTCAAAGACATCTTCCTCCTAGCTTCTTATACTAGCTATTGCGATGACATCAAAGACCCTCCCCATAACGCTAAGCAGCTTTTTTGCTGTCTCCTCATTGAGGCGCCTTAACAAATAGTGCTCTTTCCAGACAGCATTAAGAGCCCCGTAAATCGCTAAGTCCAGCGTCACCTCCTCAGCGAGTGACTTTAGGCAACCCTTCTTAACAAGGTTAACTATTACGCTAGCATCGAAGAGATACACTGCCTTTCTACCTCTTTTTCCGATCCTCACGTATTATGGAGGCTAACTCCTCATCGCTTATGTGGGAAAGCCTCTCAGAGAACGCTCTGGCCTCCTCCTCGAGCTCAGATAACACGCGCCTCTTAACCCCCTCCTCTAGAGCTCTCCTAATGACGGGCCCCGGCTTAATTCCATACTTATCAAGCAGCTCCTTCAGCCTCCTAGGAATCTTAGCTGAAACAGTAACATAGCCCATTCTAATCCCCAGTATAGTTATTAAAAGTAAACCAATGTGGGCTACCCCGCCCTAAAGGGCGAGGCCTCCAGCGTTCAGCTGTGGCTTTACGCCTCCAGCCTCTAGAATGCATTATAGCTAAGAAAAAGCTGATCCCCCGTCCCTTATCGGGCTAGGTTCTTCGCTGTAACAACATTAAAGTAGGGCTTTAAAGTGCTTTTCGTAGGCCCGAAAAGAACAACAAGCTCAAAAAACGATGAAACCATGAAGAGATATAGGCTAGACAGGCACGGCGCATCAGCTTATCTGATAGCTTTGAGTGGTGGTCCTATACATCAAAAGAATATAAGTACTATAAAATGATGAAGAAGACCAAAACAGCTCGTTATAACACTTTAATATTAATTTACCACTAGTATTTAACCACGATTGATATTGGAAAATTCGTAAACTAAAATTTATAATTTATAAAGCATCGTAATGTTATTAAGCATTAAAAGATTACTTAGTATAGAAAAAAAGGTAACCAGCAATGGATGCTTCTGTTGGAATCGGGCGCATCAAACTTTCGGATAACAGTGTATTAAAACTTAAGATACTCGTTGTTGATGTAAAAGAAGCGGGGTTCTCGCCTTTTGGAGGCATTCAATTCGATGTGAAGGCGGTTGGCGGTATTTCCACAGAGTTTGTACCCGAAGAGGTTAAGAAACTGGTTATTGATAAGCCACTTGCTCCGCCCGAACTACCGATCGATGGCTGGGAAATTCTAGATATAGTTGAGCAAAATCCAGCTATAGCCAAGGTAATTACTTCGAGTTCTAAGGGAGAGTTCGACGTTAAAGTTGTAGCTGAACCCGTTATGGCATCGAGGAATACGTTATATAAAGTACCGCCTGGGGAACCAATATATATGCTCTCATGGGTGTTGAAGGTATCATGGAAGCCTAGAAGGTGATAGGGTCTCTATGAATCTACAGACATGGAAGGAAAGTAGTAAGATAAGTTCAAGAAGCATGTTTTATAGTTCTTCGAACATAATTAGAGTTGAGGAGCATGTTGCTGTGTCAACAAAGGGTAGAGTTCTGCATGTGGTAGCAAAGGATATTATTAATATTGACATAGTGGGTCCCGAGTATATCACCACGCAATATGCTAAAATAACCTATTCTATGCAGAGTGTCACAGTCCACTCGTTACCCCCCACTATTTACTCGTCTATCTCATATTATATCGCGACAGATGAGGAGGAAAAAAGGCGTATAACGCTAAAAAAGAAGGTTGAGGAGTGGAGAAGGTTCATGCTTGAGAACCCGCCCCCGAAGCCTGAGTTCATAGCACCTATAGAGGAATGGGACTATTATGATGAGGAGTATGTTAGGAGAAAACTCGGCGCATTATCCTGATGGAGTAGTCGATACTTGCATCATTGTTGTTTCCCTATTTCATAATCCGCTATACGAGCTCTCTGTTGAATTTATCTCAAGAATACTAGCCCAAGAAATTAAAGCGGCAATACCTCTAACAGGTATCGTGGGTGCTACACATATTGTTACGAGATATTTGCGAATACCTTTTGAAGAGGTTAAAAAACGTGTTACAAAGCTACTTGAAACAAACTCTCCCGCATTCTATCCCTATGTGTCCATAACTGACGTTGTGCAATCCCTCGATTACGCGCTACATTATCGCATTAAGCTATGGGATGGATACATAGTGTCTTTGGCAAAAACTATCGGTAAGAGTACAATATATACATTTGATAAAGAATTCGAGAAAGTAGAAGGGATAAAAATTAAAAACCCGTTTCCCGAGGAGGCAATGAGAAAATATTTTGAATACATCAATAAATTGCAACAAAGTCGCAAAACCTATTAAAGCATAGGGAAACAGAATAAGAGAATTTTGACATGAGTAAAAATTGGAAGAGCAGTTAAGAGTTTAAGTGGCTTTAAAGTTGCATCGTATTTACATATAAATATATAAATAATGCTGATAAGAGTCTCTTTAACTACATGCTTACCAATTGTTAGCTCGTAGTAATTCATTTATTATGGTATGCTTCGATTTTATAAACATTGCTTATTAGCTTCTCGTCGCTTTTGCTTTATTATTGATTATCATTGATAAAAGGCGAGCCATTCATAAAGGCGTGTTGATTGATTACTGCATGATTTGTGGCTGGAGGCGCTAAGGAAATGGCTGGAATCCATGACGAGAAGGCTAGCTCTACCTCGGTGGGTGGATCCTCCCTCGCGGGGGGCATCCTCACGGTTGTCTCCATAGCTGTCCTGGCGAACTTCATTAGCGGCTACAACGCTAGGCTGGCTGTTGTCGGTATGCCCAACATTGCCAGGGACTTAAACGCTGATGTGTGGGGCCTTGTGTGGATTATCCAGGGCTTCATGCTTGGCTCAACCTTTGTTCAGCTAGTTGTTGGCAGGCTAGCGGATATCTATGGAAGGGTCAGGCTCTTCAACATTGGGCTACTGGTCTTCACCCTGAGCGCATTTGCATCTGGCATTAGCAGTGGCCCATACATCCTCGCTCTCAGCAGGTTTGCTCAGGGGGTTGGCGGGGCGTTTCTAATGAGCCTCTCAGTAACGATACTTACGGACAACGCTCCGAGAGGAACTCTTGGCAGGTGGCTCGGGCTCACGCAGGTCGCTTGGAGAGCTGGCGGAATAATAGGCCTAACGCTGAGCGGGCTCATAATCGATGCTCTTGGGTGGAGGTGGATATTCCTATCTCAGGTCCCCATTGGATTGCTGGCTCTCTACTGGAGCGCTAGGAGGCTTGGGGAGTCCTACAGGCCAGCTGAGAAGCAACGAGTAGATATGCTGGGCTTCGCTCTCTTCACGTCATCCATAACCACTCTTCTCATCTCATTAACGCTTACCGGCTACGGCTACGGGCAGGCATCAATCATCCTGCTAACAACATCGATTATTCTCCTCGCATTCTTCGTTGCGTGGGAGCTTAGGGCCAGCAGCCCTGCACTCGACCTGGGCTTGTTCAGGGTCTGGCAGTTCACTGGCGGCATAATAGCGCAGCTTCTCTACGCAATTGGCTTCGGGGCCACCCTGACACTCATATCCATCTACCTCCAGGTGGCCGAGGGCTTCAGCGCCAGCGCTACGGGTCTTCTATTAGTTCCATTCGAGCTATCGTTCCTGGTGCTCGGTGTCGCTGGGGGGTGGCTATCCGACATCGTTGGCTTCGCCCCGGTAACCGTCGCTGGATTATCATTAGCGTCTATAGGCGCTATCATCATGACGGGGATTCCATCGATAAGCAAGCTCTTGGCGGGGGAGGTCGTGTTCGGCGTGGGCGCCGGGCTCTTTGTTTCTCCGAACACAAGCTCAATCATGACGAGCGTCCCGCCACACAGAAGAGGCGTAGCATCATCGCTAAGAGCGCTTAGCTTCAACATAGGATTCATGCTCAGCCTAAACCTAGCGATGCTCACCCTCACACACCACGTCCCGAGAGAAATAGCAACAAGGCTAGTGATGCTCGGAGAGGCAGCGGGCACACAGCAACTAAGCGTCGAGTTACAACAGCTCACAGAGGCACTGAGAAGCTCCTTCAAGCTACAATCACTAATAATGGCCCTAGCAATACCCTTCTGTGTAACGAGGATGAAAAGAAACAATACAAAAACAAGTTAATTTCCTTGAAGTTATTGCTCATAGATAATGCGTGGCTTACTTCGAGATGAGTTTTATTATATTGACTTTTTTAGAGCAATGTATACAATGTACATATACATAATGGATATAGAGAGTTAGTAGAGAAACTAAAAAAGCGGGTTTACAAATAAAATTGAAACCAATAAAAGTATGCCTCAACCAATAGAGAAACAAGCCTACATTTTAGCGATGCGTGAGTGAAATAATGGCTTTGCATAAAGTCTCCATAGTATGGGTGAATTTTAACTCGTCGAAGATAATCCAAATAGCATTGGAGTCACTGGAATCAATTATAAATTTAAACTATCCGAGGGAAAAGTACGAATTAATCGTAGTAGATAACGGATCAACAGATGATAGCTACGAGAAAATAAAGAGTTTCCTAGAGAAACATTCTGATGTTAAGTGGAAAACAATTAAACTAGAACACAATCTCGGTTTTACTGGAGGAAATAATGTTGGTTTTAGAGGTAGGGATAAGGATAGCTTGTACTTGCTTCTTTTAAATAACGATGCTGTTCTATTTCCTGATGCCTTGGATAAAATGGTTGATTATGTTGAAAGTCATGGCGATATAGCTGGAGTACAAGGCGTAATATTAAAATATAAATCTAACATTATTGATTCGGCCGGAGGTTTTATTAATGAAATTCTGTATACTTATGCGCTGGGAATGAATAAACTTTATCCATGGATTTTTCGTAAACCAGTGTATATTACATACGCAGATGGCTCTTGTAGCCTATACAGAATCGATTATGTAACTAAGTGCTTGGGAAACAGACTTTTCATAGATGAATTTTTTGGCTACGCTGATGATAATGTGCTTGGATTAATGCTGTGGGGCTGTAACTACAAGCTTGTTTCAATTCCCGAGGTAGTCGCTAGTCATGCAAGGGGCATGACCTTTGGGAAAAAAAAGGGTTCATTAGCCTTTTATTTAGGTGAGAGGAACCGGATTGCTTTATCTATGATTACCAACACGAGATACAGGGGAATAATCCTTGCGCATGCCTTAAGAAACCTCAGCGTATCTATGCTTAGAGACAAGCTTGGCTATGAATCAAAAATGCTTTCCAGGGCAATTATCGATGGGTTATCTCTAGGCGAAAAGCTTAGATTCAGAGGTGTCCACATAGATATTTATAAGGCTCCTATAATTCGAATCTCGCCGAAAGAAATACCGTTATTCTTCACATCGAAAAGAATAGTTGAAAGGTACTTCGAGAAGTGGATTCAGCAAAATCTAAACAACTTATATGTAGGTGAATAATAGATTCTTTATTGGAGTTTAAGATGAGCTTGAAGGGACTTGTGCTGGCTGCGGGTGAGGGGTCTAGACTTAGGCCCTTCACATTCTCTAGGCCTAAACACCTTATCCCGCTGTTAGGTAAACCTATGATTCAGTACCCAATAGATGATTTGGTTTCATCGGGAGTTTACGACATAGGTATCGTTGTTGGGTACTTTGGGGATGCTATAAAGGAGGCTCTCGGTGACGGCTCAAGCTGTGGAGCCAGGCTAACATACATTACGCAAGAAAAAAGGCTTGGAATAGCTCACGCTATATATCTAGGTATACAGGAAGGCTTTCTCAATAAATCCTTCGTGGTTTACCTAGGAGACAACATCTTGTCATCAGGAATAAAAAGACATGCAAAGCAGTTTCTCGAGAGCAAAAGCGATGCTCATATACTTCTCACAAGAGTAAAGGACCCTTCCAGATTTGGCGTAGCTGTTCTTAAAGACGAGAGAATTGAAAGGCTAGTGGAAAAGCCAAGGGAGTTTATATCAGATCTAGCGGTAGTTGGCATATATTTCTTCAGGGACCCAGACCTCGTGGAGAAGGCTTTCAGCACACTTAAGCCATCATGGAGAGGGGAGTACGAGATTACGGAGCTTATTCAGTGGTTCATAAATAATGGGTATATTGTAAGCTACGATGTTGTTGATGGATGGTGGAAAGACGTCGGGTCATACGACGGTCTTTTAGAGGCGCTTTACTTATTGCTTGACGGTATGGACCAAAGAATTGAGGGGGATGTGAGAGGAGAGGTTATGGGCAGAGTCATCATTGAGAAAGGAGCAGTGGTTGAGGGAAGAATCTATGGGCCAGCATACATAGGTAAAGATGCATTTGTAGGTAAAAACGCGATAGTAGAGCACTTCACATCCATTGAGAGAGGAGCAAGATTAGTCTCAGGCTCAGTGTCGAGAAGCCTCATTCTGGATGAATCAACGATTGATGTACAAAATATAAGGCTTAGAGACAGCGTTATTGGAGCCAGAAGCATGGTTAGGTCTAGAGGAGATAATCACGGTGAGGCAAGAATAGTTATTTCCGACTTTAGTCTTGTCGAGTTCTAGGGTGAAAGCTAGTTGAGGATAGCTGTTCTTGGAGGAGCGGGATTCATTGGAAGCAACTTTGTTAGGTATCTCATAAAAAATCACGATGATGTACAGGTTCTAGTTTATGATAAGCTAACATACGCCGGTAGGCTCGAGAATCTTCATGACGTGATCAATGATCAAAGATTAAGGTTCATAAAAGGAGACATATGCAATGAGGAGCTTCTAGAGCACTCTCTGAGGGAGTTTAACCCAGATGTGGTAATAAACTTCGCTGCTGAGACCCACGTTGATAGGTCAATTAATGATCCATTTCCCTTTCTGAGGACAAACGTCTTCGGTGTCTTCACGTTGCTTGAGGTTGCTAGAAGGCTTGATATTAACAGGTTTGTACACATATCGACGGATGAGGTTTATGGAGACCTCTTCGAGATTAACGATGAGGCCGATGAAACATGGCCTCTTAATCCCTCAAGCCCTTATTCAGCGTCTAAGGCTTCAGGTGATTTATTCATAAAGGCTTATGGAAGAACGTATGGAATAAAATACGTTATTGCTAGACCATCAAACAACTATGGGCCATACCAGCACCCAGAAAAGCTTATACCAAGAACAATCATAAGGCTTCTCCACGGTAAGCAAGCTACAATTTATGGGGATGGATCCCAAATCAGAGATTGGCTTTACGTTGAGGATACATGCAGAGCGTTGGATACAATAATGACCAGAGGGAGCAACTATGAAGTTTACAACATATGTGCTCATGAATATGCAAGCGTGAAAGACGTAGTCCTAATGCTAGTAAGACTGATGAATAAGGATACAGCAAAGGATGTAGTATATATAAGGGGGAGGCCAGGCGAGGACAGAAGATACGCGATGAAGTGCAATAAAATAGTTAGTCTCGGCTGGAAAGCATTGGTTTCACTTGAGGATGGACTGAAAAAAACTATTGATTGGTACTTAGCGAATGATTGGTGGTGGAGACCATTGCTTGATGAGGTCTACATTCTAGCTGATGCACCATGGAAGCTATAGATTGTGTTTTTACTGGTTAATGGTGTGTATTAATAATGAAGGTACTGGTTACAGGGGCTACAGGGCTACTTGGCTACTGGCTAATCGATGTGCTGGCCTTAAGTGGCTACGATGTTTATGCTACATACCACGAAAAGGTTCCTCTTAGCAAGAATGTTAGTTGGGTTAAACTAAACCTAGAAGATATACAGAACATTACAAAAACAATTAGCGAGATAAAGCCAGACATAGTTATTCATTCAGCTGCTTACACTGATGTTGATGGATGTGAAATAAACAAGGAGAAGGCATACATGATTAACTATATAGGCACAGAGGCTGTTGCTAGAGCAAGCAGAGATGTAAATTACTTTATCTATATTTCTACCGACTACGTGTTCGGCGGGGAGAAGGGCCTCTACAAAGAGGAGGATGCTCCGGCCCCAGTTAATTATTATGGATTAACAAAACTTCTAGGAGAGGTGGCAGTCAAGAATATACTGCCAGACAGGAGCATTGTCGTGAGGGTAAGCGGTCTTTATGGGTACAGCCCAACCGGTAAGAAAAACTTCGGGGTTATCGCGCTAGAAAAGTTGCTGAAAAGAGAACCAATAGAGGCTTTCGTTGATCAGTGGTTATCTCCGACGTACGTCAGGTTTTTAGCAATGGCGATCACGAAACTAATAGAAAAAAAGCCCGTAGGAATCATTCATGCGGCTGGCGAAAGGTTATCTAGATATGATTTTGCCCTGAAACTAGCGGATATCCTAGGCGTTGAAAGAAAGCTTGTTAGGCCAATAACAATGAATTCAGTGAAACTAATTGCACGGAGACCTAGGGACTCAAGCCTTGATACATCAAAAGCGATGGAGCTAGGCTTATCAATGCCACCATTAACCGACTGCTTAAAAGATATGATTTATATATATAAGAAGTTCATGGAGGCTTGATCCACCTTGCCATTCAAATCGTTCAGGAGACTCGAGATTCCTGGACTCGTGCTTGTGAATTATGTAAGCTTCCCCGATGAAAGGGGCTTCTTCGCTGAGCTTTACAAAAGAACTGATTTCTTAGCTAACGATATACCATATGATTTCGTTCAAGTAAACCTAAGCTTCTCCAAAAAAGGAGTTGTGAGGGGCCTCCACTACCAACTTAAGCCAATGGAGCAAGGCAAGCTTGTATACGTTATTAGTGGGAAGATATACGATGTAGCGGTGGATATAAGAAGAGGATCTCCATTCTTCGGGAAATACCAAGGCGTAATACTAAGTCAGGGACAAGCATTCTGGATACCCCCAGGATTCGCTCATGGGTTCCAAGCGCTAGAGGATACCTATCTTTTGTATATGGTCACTAAGGAATATTCTCCTCAGCATGAAAGATGCATAAATTGGTGCGACCAGGAAATAGGGGTAAACTGGCCAATAAAAGAAAATATCATAGTCAGCGAGAAAGATAGAAACTGCCCATCGTTAAAAAACGCTGAAACAAACTTTGTTTACTAATAATTCCTTTTCATACAAATATCACTACGAATTTAAGAATTTCAGCAAAAAGCTCGGATACTCCCCTTTGTACTCGGGGAGCTTTGATACTCGTTCACTTATCATTCTTTTACCTATTTCATCTAGATTATCTGTACCATATATCTCAAGTGCTTTTCTTCTAACTAGCTCGTATGGATCAACACCCTTCAATGCCTCTCGCTGAAGATTTTCCCCGAAGAGTTGCCAGATGTATTTGTAAGCTATTTTTGATGGTTTTCTAACGTCTCTCAAGTGCAGGCCCAAAGGCTTGTCTATCATTACTGCTTTGTACAGATTCAATGGTGCTATTAAATGCTCAAAGGGGGTTCCATCAACGTATAAGTACTTGTATGTCAGCTTGCTTGAATAGGTGAATAGCCAGTGCTCGACGTGAAGATATTTTTCCCCGCATACATGCCTCAAATCACCGCATAAAAGAATTAATGGCCAATACACCAAGTAGTGTTTTCTCTTGTCCAAACCATCTATGAATTCATGTATATGCTTTGGGGCCCAGTCAAAATATACCATATCAGCATCAAGAACTAGAATCCACGAGTAACTCGTGTTTTTGAGAGCGGTTATTCTTGCGTAAGCCAGGTTTCCTGGAGGAAGCCTAATCATCTTAATGTTTAATCCTTGCTCCACTCTTAGCTCATTGATTATTTCTGGGGTTCTATCTGTTGATGAATCAATAACCACGTATTCGTTTACCAAGTCTTTAACGGATAGGAGAGCGTGAGCGACCCAATCCTCATCATTGTATGTGCAAACCATCGCTGATATGCCATTCTCTTTTTTCTCGTTCAACGGACCTATATAGTATCCCAGCTTAAAGAATAGCTCGGAAAAAATGTTCCTCAATAGAAAAGTTCCTTTTCTGCCGAGCATTTTTCTTATTGTTACTCTTAACGAAGATCTGTGAATCATGAATCACAAAACCCTAGTATAGCTTCTTGACTTTAAGTATGTAGTAAACTTTTTCTGCGAGGTTTTTCTTGAAGTTATCGTAGCTGAAAGTTTTTGAGACCTCTATGCTTCTTTTCCTCAGCTCCTCTTGTAACTGTCTTTCTTTCTCTATTTGCCTAATTATTTTTGGCACGTCGCCTACGTTGCTGTACCCCAGTTTTTCTGATACCTTAGATACAGCGTCGTGCCACGCTCCTCCATCTCTATAAACGATTGGTATGCACCCAGCGCTCATTGCCTCTATAACTGCTATCCCGAAGTGCTCAGTGAACTCCGGGTGCAGATAGAACAATGCTTTGCTAAGCAGCTCTCTTAGCTGGCTTCTGGGCAAGTTGGGCTTGAGCTCAACGTTTCTTAATCTAAGCTTATCCATTCTCCCTTTTAGGTCCTCTATTACTTTTTCCGAGCCAAGCCCTGTTGAGCCAACAACAACGAAGGTGTAATCGGGTAATTCCCTTGCAACATCCAGTATTTTGTGCAGCTTCTTTTCCGGCGTAAACCTGCTCACAGTAACTACTAGTTTCTCTTTCTCATAGCTATTCGAGACGGTTGTGAAGTACTCTACATCAACAGGGGGATATACCACATCTGCTATGACTCCATGTACTTTATAAATCATGTGAGCTGTCCACGTCGAATTTGTTAGTATTCTCCCTGAACGCGGATTCTTGAAACCTCTTGCCAGTTGCTTAACTAACTGATCGTATATGAACCACTGAAGACCTTTATTCTTAACACTTGTCATTTCAATTAAGGTCGGAAAATGCATGTAGGATATATCAACTGGTGTAGGTAGATTACTCTGTGTGTCGATAAGAATATCGTATTCCTTCTTTTTCTCCTCGATAACTGGCAAAAGCTTTCTGTATATTACAAGTCTCCTGAGCCTCACTAATCTCCCAGGCATTAACTTAGATAATAGCTCTGCTTCTTTAATTCTTTTGACACTAATTCTCGGTGTTTTAACTTCTCCAAAAATATTTCTTAATTTCCCCTGGTCCACGGGTGTAGCAGTCAGAATCTCGACATCAAAGCCTTGCTCAGCCAAAGTCTGAGAAAGTTTTAACGCAAAAAACTCTCCTCCGCCTAGAACATCGAAGAGGGCATGAACAATCAGTACCCTGTCTTTCATGAGCAAGCACCAATAGCTACTAGCAAAAATATATGGAAGCTATTTAAATAAACACTTATGTAAAAGCTATGTGTGTTTTTATAGGCCTAAAAGAACTATTTGTTTCCGTTAAGTTGTTATAGTTAGTTAAAAAAGTTTAGTTTTAGTCTAGGGGCTCTTTGGCTGCTTCTCTTCCTGCCTTTCTGCCGAAGACTATGCAGTCTGTTATCGCGAGGCTTATGAGCCTTGTTCCTCCATGTACTCCTCCCGTTGCTTCTCCAGCAGCGTAGAGCTTCGGTATTGGGTTTCCATTAATATCTAGTACCTGTGCCTTTGTGTTTATCCTTATTCCTCCCATTGTGTGGTGCTCAGAGACAAGTCAAGAAGAAGCGTGAGAAACCCTTTCACAGCTATTTTCCGATGAATACCTTTATTTCGCATCTAATATTAACTATGCATGTATAAAAGTATGTTTACCCTAAATTACATAAAATTCTTATATATTAAATATAGAAAATTTTTAATCAAAAATATTTATTCCAGGCGAAGCGTAAACTCATGTGGGGATATGTTTCTTGGAAGAGAAAAAAGAAGCAAATCAGGAGGCTAAGGGCAAGAAGGACAAAAGAAAACACGCTTTGTCC
>Ga0080004_1126865_pt1 | contig 28883 bp, 24 predicted proteins | sample WasSprMetagenome_FD_69207 | JGI IMG/M metagenome (GOLD analysis project Ga0080004, IMG submission 69207) | Sulfidic aquatic microbial communities from Washburn Spring, Yellowstone National Park, USA - WS (SPADES assembly) (version 2) | ecosystem: Environmental > Aquatic > Thermal springs > Hot... | reverse complement strand
CTATTCTCCCATTACCACAACCAAGATCAAGTATTAAAGAACCCTCACTCAAGCCAAGAAAATCCAATAACCTCTTAACACTAAAAGCCTCTTCACTAGCTCTCTCCCACATCTTCTCAAGAACTCTAAGAAACAACCAACTCTTCTCAATAAAAAACTCCTTAACCCACTCAGTAGAACTACCCAAAAAGTTCACCACGAGCTAAAACCATAAATCACTAGTAAAACTTAAAAAGTTGTCAATTTAAATATGAAGTGTTCTTAAATCCTTAAAAACACGCTCTTCTAAACTATTCTATAGTAGATGATTAAAGACCCAATTAGCCTAGATAACGCGTTTTAATGAGTAAAGTACATGATTGTATTTATACATTACATTTTTCATTGATCTCTATAAGCTCATAAAAGACTACATTGACGGTGTTATAATAGCCCTAGCTATATCTACTGATAGGGATTTAATCACAGAAGATAAATTAATATTTAGACATGAAGATATCTTAGAAAATAATACAAAATTAAAATATATTATTACGACCTATTAACAAGTTCCATACATTAAGGAGGTAAAAGTATAAAAATTTAATGAGTGTTCTCACTAAGAAGAAGATAGTATTAAAAATCTAAGAAGAAAGATACATAGAGTAATTAAGGGTTCTATAGGAAAAGAACAAAAAGTTATGTTCAGAGAATCTTTTAATAATACGTGTTCTAGATCTTGAGATTAAACACATTTTTAGCATTTAAGTATAATATTTTCTCTCTCAACTCATCTGATATTCTTAATCCATCCAGTTTAGCGTATTCAACAGGGGCGTTCTCGATTAAATCTGTTCCAAATAAGACTTTATCGGGAATACTCTTTATAAACGCATCTAAGTCATACACATAACTCCAAGAAGTCTCTAAATATATGTTCTCATACTTCTTAGCGAGTAATAGAGCTGTATTAGCATAAATACCAAACCCAGCGTGTGCTAGGATTATTTTGACATCAGGGTATTCCTCAGCTCTTGGAGCGACTAGTGCGGGGTCTGAGAATGGGCCTGGACCTGTATGAATCATTACGGGAACCTTGTACTTCTTAGCTATATCAAATATTAGTGTTGCTCTAGGATGCGTTGGGGATATTGCGTGAGTAGCTGTATGTATTTTTATTCCAACAAATCCTAATTCTCCGAGTGTTCTCTCTAGCTCTTTGCGTACAAATTCCTCCTCGAAGAATGGATTAACGCTAGATAATCCTAGCACTCTACCTTGATACTTCCTCCCTAGTTTAAATATTTCATTATGTGTAGCAACGAAATCTGGACAACCTGGAAATGGTTGAACAATTACTGCTGTAACTTTATAACTCTCAATATATTTCACTAACTCCTCCTCTGATATCTTGAAGCCAGTTATTTTACACTCACCGAAATGCATATGGGTATCTATGATTTTCAAATTATCACCTCACGAATAAAACTACTAGTAGGGGGATTTTAAAGTTTTGAATATTTCATCCTCATAGACCAAGCTACTACATAGTAGGTTAAATCTAGATATTAGAACAAATTTGTAATTGATTAAATCTCATTAAATCTCATAGGACACTTTGAGGTAAGAAGGCGCTTTATTTACTCTAATATCAATATCAATAATATCAATAGAGCGTTTAATCAGCTTTACGCTATCCTTAATGCTCAGAGCATACACAATATTAATTATGAGAAAATCCGAGGAAATGTTTTCAGCAATTATATCTAAAATCAGCATTCTCTTCTTAACAGGTAATAACAATCCCTCACTACAAGTTCCGAGTGTAAAGAAGCCTTTTACACTATTTCTGAGTTGAAGTTCTATAAGCCCTGATAAAAAACCTCTAATTAGATTACATCATTATTAAAAGATAGAGTTATAAGGATAGTTAGATATCCTCTTGGCAACTAAGGTTTAACGTGTACTCAAAACACCAGCGGTTTCTAGTTATATAGAGGGTTTTAAGGAGATTATCTAACACGGTTCGTTAATGCATGTAAAGGCCTATAGTAGTTAAACTCGTGTACATGTTGATTGAATATTTACTTAGATAAGGAGCATGGTTTCGACTTGATAAACAGTAGCAACTTTACTGCTATATTGAATGTTACATGGTAATTTTGCTGTCACTAATCGTCTTTGTTCATTAAATAAACCTAACCCATGTTCATGAGTGGATCATGTCCTCTAGATCTTCTTAAGTACTTTACGCAAATAAGTACAAATAGTTACTTTTAACGGGTTAAAAGTGATCCGATTTCTCCCTGTCTCATACTACGCGGGTACTCAAAATATCCTCTAACTAATATCAGCTTCAACGTAAGTGGACTAGCATTTATTAAATGCGAATTAAACTATTAACAAGCGATGGCATTATGGCTGTAATTAATACCATGAAAACTAATAAACAATAACATTAAACTCTCTAATCTTATAACTAAACGCTTGAAGAACATGTTCTCTTAAGCAGTCTCACTCCGCTTTTTCTTTTTCAGAGCTTTAAACCGTACTCCCCATAAGTTTTTTAACCATTTTTACCCTAAAGCCTTACTTAATTATCTGTGGAAAAGGTGAATAACCTACTAGTTTTCACTACATGTTATCACGCTTTTACATGCTGTATGCTTTCATCCAGAGTTCAAATGCTAATCTAAATGATTCTTCTCTTGTAAGTCTATCAGCGATCTCAACTATTTTCTCGAGCCTCCACAAATCTATCTCTTCAATAGGGTTTCCCCGAGGCAATCATTTGTAGTTAGTTGTAAGTAGTTGTGAATACTTTTTCTTGCCTCGGGATTCCCGGGCTTTGTTCGGGTTTTCATTGCATCATGGCCCGGGCTATCAGGGCTCCACATAACCCCCAAGCCCCTCATCTGCGTTGAGAGCTGTAATTCAAGCACTAAAACTCATCACCCACAAGTAAACACACATAGAGAAGCTAATAAACATAAACCAACTATTCATAGTTATCTACAACTAATCGCAAGTAATTATAGATCGGTCACAGGTTACTATGCTCACTGCTCATTTACACCGATAAGCACTATAATTTGCTGGATCATAGCTGGAGTAATATATTGGATTAGTAAGAGGAAAAAATCTTAAATTAATTTAATTAAATAATGTAGGGCGTTTAATGTTGCGTGTTTTAATAATAAGTGATATTCATGGCAATGCCGATGCTTTAAAGGCTGTTTTAGAATCTGCTAGGAGATTTGATGCTATATGGGTTATAGGAGACCTCGTTGACTATGGTCCAGAACCACATATTGTAGTTGATATTATAAGAGAACTTAAACCAGAAGTTATTGTTATGGGTAATCACAACTATGCTGTAGCATATAATACAGATTGTAGGTGTCATCAAATACTACATGATTTAAGCGTATATACAAGGCTCAATATATCAATTAAGCTACTCACACATGAACAAGTTAATTGGCTTAAAACACTGAAACACAATGTAAAACTTAAATTGTCAAATAAATGCATATATATTGTTCACGGAGCACCCAGAGACCCATTATATGGATATCTAAAACCAGATTTGCCAATTAGAGATCTTGAAGAATTACTCACAGAGCCTGCGAGTAAATATAGTTTAAGAACTAAACTCGTAGATACAGACCACGTTATATTGGGTCATACACACATATCATTTACTCTTGAAGTAAAAGGTATAAATGTGTTAAATCCGGGCAGTGTGGGTCAGCCGAGAGACGGAGATCCAAGAGCATCTTATGCAATATTTGATCTAGAAACATGCAATTTCACGCATTATAGAGTCAAGTATGATGTAGAAAGAGTTATTGATAAATTAAAAGCACTAAAATTAGAATATAACGTAATTAAGAGGCTGGAAGAAATTATTAGAACTGGAAATGTGATCTAATAGTAACTTCTCATAAATTAGAATGTTGTTTTAAGGTTTAATAGAAGTTCTAGTTAAAAAGTAAAAGGATATACTAGTGGTATAAATTTATCCTTGAATTTCAAATATAACTTTACTTATACTTTAAATCCCGTATAATAGCTAGTAGCTATGAGGTCTATATTGTATTAAACTAGGATTTAAACTACATGATTTAGAAAAGAATACTCTATTTTAATAATCCTACTAGCCCCTTGGCATGATCACAGTGACATGTGTAAATATTGCAGTGTCTATTGGAGCGGGATCTATATTTAAAACACGTACATTACGTAATAATATTTGTGATCTTTGCCGAGATTGACTAAAGTATTCTTCTTAATTCATTCTCTATAAGTTTTAATAAAGAACCATAATTTATGTTGTGCTATGTAAGAGTTATCACGTGGAACTATGTCTTTAATTAACACGGTTACTTTAATATTAATCAGAAACTTCTTGTACAAGATTCTACGTCATTATATTAACGTTTTCGACTAAAATATCAGGCTTATTTAAACCATTACTCATAGTTGATTAATATATCCTATGGCTTAAGACACAGCGTTTAAATATTAATTCAGAGAGGTGTTTTATTTTGAGTTCAATTATCTATAGTCACTATAGTCGTGTTGATGTTGTGAGAGAGATTATTGAATATGCTAGTGGTAGGTGGGTTGCTGTTGAGGGTTCTTATGGTGAGAGGAGGATTTTTGTAAGGTATTATAGGGATCAGCCCTTAGTTATTAGTAGTGAGAATGATGTATTAAGCATTATTAATAGATATAAGAGGCTTAATGCTAGAACACTTTATGCAACAATTCATGTGTATAGGTCTTTGGATTCGCGCAGCTCTCTTGATGATCCAGGTAATATAGCTTATACTACACCATTTTTCGATATTGACGGCTCACTAGAGAACTATAGGAGTGTTTTAGATGTAGCTAGTTTAATAGTAGATTTCTTAGAGAAAAATGGGTTAAAGGAAAGTGTCTACATATTGTGGAGTGGTGAAGGAGCACATGTTAGAATTAATGAGAAGGCTTTTTCAAACGAGATCATTTCAAAGTATAATCCACTCGTAATAGCGTACTCTATTGTGGAATATGTGTTAAAAGAAATTAGAGATAAATTAGAACCTATAGCAAAGGAGAGAGGAATTAAAGTTGAAAATCTAATAGATATTAAGAGAATTTTCACACTTCCATTATCACTACATCGTAGAAGAAATGTTGTAGCAATCTGTTTTAAGCCAAATTCTATTACTAGTTTTGAACCTAGCTGGGTAGATCCGAGGTCATTTAGACATGATCCAAATGCATGGAGGAGTTTTAAACATGGTGAAGGAGATACAATTGCGTTAGAGGCGTTAAAGAAAGTTAATGCGTTAAAGCCGCTACACTCAAGACTTGGTCTTATAGCGTCAGCGCCGAGGAAAACTATTACTAGGATAACGCAGAGTAGTGGAGGTAAAATAGGTAGATTTCAAGTAATGGGTTTACTACAGGCAGCTCGATATTACCTACTACATGGAGATTTAGATAAAGCTAAGAGTTTTGGTTTAAATCGAGCAATATTTTATGCTTGGGCTAAACACTATGGGAGGAGTTATATACCTAAAGATCCAAGGCGCCTTTACATAGATATAGTAACAATTAATAAAGAGATTGTGGGCGATTATATTGATCAATCTAAGAAACAAGTAGAAGTACTTGGTGAAGGTGTTTTTCAATCTCCACGTGGATACTTCATTATTGGAGATAAAGAACAATTACCAGAAGACTATGATAAAAACATTACTAGTAAAATAGAGAATATAATACCATATGAGTTAGCATGGGAGGCAGCATTAAAATATCTAAGTAGATTTCCACGCCAAGTACTAGAAGACCCTGTTAAATTCTATGAGAAGATATATGAGCCAATTCGAGACAACTTCATAGAACTAGTTGTTAGAGAACTAGCAGATGAAGAAGTAAAAGAAGAAACAAGTGAAACTAGGGAACAAAAGCAACCACGTCAATACGTGAAACCAAGTCAAGAGAAGACATATGGATTATTTAAATGGGTAAAGAAAACATAGGGTTTCTGAAACCATGAGTGTATTTTAAAGTGTCAAATTTAATTCTCTAACAATTTCCCGTATTTTCTCTTCTACTTCTGGTTTCTCTAGTGTTAATGGTGGTCTTGGATATGGTTTTATTGGCGCATTTAATACTTTTAGTAGTGTTTTTATAGCTGTTGGAAATGATGACGCATAATCATAGACTCTTACGAGTTTTAATAATTTATGCCACTCTTCAAGTGCCTTCCTAAGATCTCCTTTTATAAAAGCATTATATATAGATCTATGTATTTGTGGAGCAACATTTGCTAATGCCATTATTCCACCATCACCCCCCATCATGAGAACTGGTAATAGTAGCTCGTCGAGGCCAGTTAATACTGCGAAATCTTTCTTCTCGCCTTTAACAACTTGTATTAATTGTCTAAAGTATGTGAAATTTTCATATGTGATTTTAGCTCCTACTAGATTACTATATTCTCTTATTAGTTCAAGATAAAGGTTAATAGGGATATTTATTCCTGTAGTAGCTGGAATATTATAGATTATAACTGGTAAATCTAATTTCTCTAATATAGTTGAGAAATGTAATTTCAACTTCTCCGCAGAGATCTTGAAGAAGTATGGTGGAGTAACAATAACTCCACTAACACCCATATCTCTAAAAATTCTACCTAGATTTACAGAGTCTTCAGTGTAATTAGCACTTATACCAGGTATAACCCATGCTTTATCACCAACCTCTTCAATCACTAAGCGTGTAATTAAAATAGCCTCATCTCTAGTTAAGTGTACAAATTCACCAGTAGTACTATTTGGAAATATTCCGTGAACACCTCTCTCAACTTGATACCTAGCAAGCCACTTAACACCCTCAACATCAATTGAAAAATCCTCTCTAAATGGAGTAATAAAAGGTGAAATAACACCATAAAATCTAACAGGCATATTAAATAACCTCTCTGAACTAGAAAACACTCTACAAGTATTTTAAACACAATTTTATCTCTGTATCTTAAATAACATTAACTACAATAAGCTCATCACAGATCTTTTATCAACTAGGAGAGCACGAAGTTTCTTAAATAACCCTCACCACTTATTAATGGAAAATGTGTAAGTAGTTATAAAACCGGTAATATTCTGTCAATATTACACTACTAGATGAAGATATTCGTAAATGCTCTTTCTATATCTAAATAATCTCCTCGTAATCTAGTTAAATTACTTATTTTACACTACATGTAGTATGATGTTTTTACTATCGTGAACGTGAATTTATGTATTAGTTTGGTGGTTATAGTTGAGTATTAAACTTTATGATGAGTTAATTAAGAGGGACAAAATGCTTCTTCAATATTAGTAACTATGATATATCAGCTGGTAGATATGATATTGCACTATTTCACCTTGAACAAGCTATTCAACTAGCATTGGGAGCACATTTACTTAAAATCTATGGAGATTTTCCTAAAATTCGCCCAATTAAAGATTTAATTGATTTATGTGAAAATGAGTGTGTGAGAAGATTGGCTGATGAGATGTGGTATGTTATTGATATTCTTGAAGATGCATATATTGGTGCTAGGTATTTTATTAGAAGATATGGTGTAAAGGAATATAGTGAAGCTGTGAAGTTTGTTCAAGAGGTGTTTAAGTGTATAAGTATTTTGACTACTTGAAGAATACTAAGAGGGATTTAGATGAAAATATTCAAAAATACCTCATGGCACTCAGAGATCTCGCTAAGAAATATAATGGAAGAGCCTATGTCTTTGGATCATATATTAAAGGCGAGAATATATGTGCTAGTGATATAGATGTACTCTTAGAAATACCAGATGATATTGATAGATTAAGCGTTCTACATGAAGCTAGAAAACTCGTCTCAAATAGGAGAATTGAAATACATGTTTTAAATAAATCTGATGCTGAGGTCTTTAAAAAATAACTAAGTATTACTGGGAGCTAAATTAATAACGTGTTCTATGAATAATTAATAATTCTAAGATGATCTATGGTAATATATTAACTCACGTGGAAAGTAATTTTATTTTTCTCCTATTATAAAGTTCTTAATGGGTTATAGTAACTTGCCTGATAATGATATTTTAGATAAGTGTAATGAGTCTATTGAGGTTTTAGTTGTTAAAGCCTCAGATGTAGCTAGGTTGTTAAGTAAACCTCCTGAGAGTGATGAGGTTTCATTGAAGTTTGGTAAGATTTTCGAGGAGGAGTATACTTTAGCTAATCATATATACTCATGGGTTTGGTATACACAGATATCTAGGTGGTTTATTAGGAAGATAGCTGCTAGGCTTAGGGCTGAGGGTATTTATAGTCGAGAACTTGTTCTCAAAGCTTATCGAGCATACGCCGCGCTCTTAAATGCTGGAGTAGTAGGTGAGAAACCTAGGACTAAGTTTAAGAGGCTTAGTGATAGATTATTTATATCTGCACAACCAGATCTTTATGATGAATCTACAGATACATATTATGAGTTTAAACTCTACCCAATAAATGACTATGCTAGGAGGCAAGCTGAGATATTTGCTTGGGTTTTAGAGAAACCAATAGTACTTGTAGGGCTTAGAGAAGATACTAGTGGATATTTAAGCGTCGAGAAAGAAGTAATTAATCCCCCTGAAAAACTAGAAGTAGATATTAATGAATTAAAAAAACTCGCAGTAGTAGAGGAGTTTTGTAAAGACTTAATGATACCTGTTTATCAATATGAGAGAGATTATCAGAGGTATATTAGGTATAAAAGACTCATAAGATACCTCGAGGAAGATGAAGATTATGATATATTTGAAGACGAAGAATAATTATTTAGCAATATAATGTAGTTAAATAAATGAATAATGTAAAGTCTCCTTGAAATAGATTTATGATGAAGAAATCTTTACAAAAATAATTTAAGGTGGAGACATCTTCCGTTGCGAATATCTATTTACAGTTTCACGTTAATATCTTCAATTCTCTTTAGTCTCAGTAAATATGTTGACATCAATGTCATAAATAAACTAGTCGAGGTAGAGAAGAGGTTATCAATTTTTAGGCTCCTCTTATAGCTCTAGTTTTTTACTTGTTATTTATGGTTAATTGTTAAAGGTAGAATCTATGGCATTATGAATTTACTGGGAAAATTGATGAGGTGGTTTTAGGTTAAAATCTCTTTAGTTTATAGTATTTTTACTAGTTCTTCTAGAATGGCTGGAGTTATACTTACTTTACTTATAGGACTTAATATTGTGTTTGTTCCGGCAAGATCTTTTAAGTTTAATTTAAGTAATTTTGCATAGGCATTTCCAACTAGTAGTGGATGTACTGTTGTAACTATAATGTCTTTAGCTCCAAGAGATTTCAGCGCCTTAACGGCCTCTATAATAGTGCCTCCAGTACTTATAATGTCATCTACTATTATAATGTCTCTCTCATTTACATTAACACCTTTAGCCTCAACTACTACTTCCTCAGCTGTAAGTCTTTTCTTCTCTAGAACTCCATATTCTAGACCTCCGAGTTCATTAGCCATAATTTTAGCCCATTGTTCGGCTTCTTCATCAGGACCTATAACAACGGTCTTTTCATAGTTAATGATGTGGTTTCTCTTAACATATTTTGCTAATTCTCTCACACCTGTGATGTTGTAGAATTTTGCGCCAAATACTATGCTAGGATCTTGTATTCTATGAAGATGCATATCAACAGTTATAATATAATCTACTTTTACAGATCTAAACAACTTCCCAAGTGTCTGAATACTAATAGCTTCACCAGGTTTAAATCTACTATCTTGACGTGCATAACTCATATATGGTATAATTGCAATAATCCTCTTAGCTCCTAGATCACTAAGAGTATCTAACGTATAAATCGTTTCAATAATAGACTCATTAGGATCTCTCTGTAGGGAGTTAATATATACAACATCTTTACCACTCACATCACTAAGAACTCTAATATATGTCTCATCATCTGGGAACTTTTTAATCTCAATTTCTCCTAGTTCAAACCTACCTAATCTAGACAAATCAATTGCTAAGTGTTCTCCATTAGATCCACCTAATACTACAACCTCACCCATAATAAACACCTCTCAATTTATTTAAGAGCTATAAGGAAATAGGATATTTAAATCTTCAAAGAAGCAAGCCCATTGGAACTCGTCAGGAAGACATCTAGTTTCTAGTTAAAATTCAACATGGATGTTCCAATCTTAGATCTCTTAATCTACTCTTTATTTTTAAGTGTGTTTTCTATATACTATAAGAAACCTCATAGCTATTTTAAATATTCATACGCTATCCGTTAAATTAGAGATTTTCTTAGAGCAATATGTATAACTCGCCATATACTAGATCACATATTAATAGTGAATAGAGACTTCAAGTGATTGTTGAAATATTCCTGAGTGAGTTAAATCAAATAAAGTTCTTTAAAACTCCATGTATCTTCTTAGTTATGTATATAATTATAGCTGATAATGATACTATTAAAGCTATTGTAGATCCTATTGGTGTATCTAGTATTAGACTTAAAAATGCTCCAAGTGGAGTTATAATAGCACCGAATAAGCCTGCAATTACTAATTGAATATCTGCTCTTGAAGTTACTATTATTGATACTATGTATGGTACATATAGTAGTGAAAAGACTAAGAATCCCCCAATAACTTCTAGCATTAATACTAGTGCAATACACATAAATGTTATAATTACTATAGAGTAGAATTGAACATTAATTCCCTCAGCTTCAGCCAGCTTCTTGTCAAATACTATAGCGTCTAATTTAGACCTAGTGAGCATGAGATATGTTATGAATACACAAGTAAGTATCATGATATATACAAATCTATCTATAGTAACTGCGAGAGGACTCCCCCATAATAAACCTCCAACTCTAGTAGTAGAGAGTACAACTACGTTGCTTAAATATATGGCGATGAGAGCTATACTATTAAATAGTGAGAAGAACATCATTGATAAATTATTTAACACTTCAATACTAGTTCTAGGTAAAATTACACCTAGTATTAGTCCAAGAAACAAGGTGAGAATTGCTGGTAGAGTATAGGGGTCACTATTTAAAATACTTGAAATTGCTGCACCAGCTAATGCAGCATGTGCAGCTGAAAACGCTATTGTACTTAAACCTAACTTTGAAATATAGTAACCTAGTAATGCTAACATGAGGCCGCCAATTACTAGGGATATAAATATTATTTCAAGCATAATTACACCTCAATATAAATTACCTACTACATCTACTAGTTCACCATTAGACATTGTTACTACAGCATCGGCAACTCTACTTAGCTCTTTATTAATTATGTGGGAGACTATGAGAGTTGTAGCATTCTTCTCACGAGTATACTCATTTATTAGTAGCGTAATGTGTTCTCTACTCTCAGGATCAATGCTTGAAAACGGCTCATCTAAAAATAACACTAATGGCTCTCTCACAAGAGCTCTTGCTAAGAAAACTCTTTGTTGCTGACCACCACTGAGTTTACCAATAGGCTCACTAAGTAAATTTTCAATACCGAGTAGTTTAACTACAGTTCTAATTCTACATAGATCATCAGGTGTCAAAGTACTGGGAGAGCTTTTAATTGAGAGTAGACTCATAGCAATAACTTGTTTAACTGTATATGACTCATAAGGGCTTCTCATGAAATTTTGAGGTAAATAACTACATTGTCTCCTAGCTACATATATTCTCCTACTAATTGTAGGTATACCTAGGAGTTTAACTAGGCCTTTAAAAGGTTTAAGTAACCCTAAACACGTCTCAAGTAGTGTAGTTTTACCTGAACCATTAGGCCCTGTAATAACTACTAATCTATTCTCACCTACATGTAGATTTATTTTCTTCAAAGCAGGTCTCTCAATATCCTGGTATATTACATAAACATTTTTTAACTCGATTCGAAGAGATCCCAATCTCCAAGTCCCATAATATAGCTTAATGCTTCATTAATTGATTTAATATTTAACAATTTATCTAGCACATTTTTTCTCAATTTTAATTTTAATGATTCTTTACTCGCAATATTAGTAAATATGAACTCGAAGTCCTCGCTGTTTTCAACAATTATATTTCCTTTACCTAGAGTACAACATGTTGATGCCTGTATTCCATCAATACTACACGAGTATGGTATTTTATAAGGTATTTTGACAATACATCGAAGATCGTGAATATCATTAGGCTTTAACCTATTTTTAGCTATTACTCCAGCTCTATATCCTATTAGTAGCCATGGGCCTAGATGACCGTGAAATTTAATTGCTTCTTCAAATGTTAAACCACAATTCACTTCTTTACACCCTTAAACTTTACAATAACTATTACTAATGCCACAGCTAGAATTATATTGATTACTATAGAGATGCTAAGATACATTATTAGTGAGTTGACATCTCTACTGAGTTTTAAAACTTGATTATATAGTGTTTCAGTAGTTATAGTAGTATTTACTGCTCTTAAAGCGTTTGCTAATAGTTTAGCATTATATATCCACATATCTGTTACATTAGAGATCTCTGGTGCTGCTTTAGGGAAATTGTGAATAGCTACTTCAACAGCACCAATCTCTTTAGCGATTTTTATACCTAGATCTACACCACTCGGTATATTATCAATTACTAAGACAGCTCGCGCTTTAGTAGCATTACTTATAACATCACTATATTCTTTAAGAGAAACTGTTTCAGGAGGACCATATGATGCAACAACATTAAATCCTAAGTAGCTAATATAAGACTTCTGCCACTTCATAACAACTACTGGTACTCCTTCAAATCCATTTTCTCTCGAGTAGTTCTTTAACCATGAGGCTACTTCATCTATTATTTGTAGTGATTTATTTAAACGCTCATTAATAGATATACCCAGGTATTTTTCAAGTATATCTGCAACCTGAATATAACAGTTCTTCAGATCACTAGGAGTACTCCAAGACTTACAAATATCTTTAAAAACCTGGGCTCTAGAACCACTAGCACTAATTAGCTTGTCAATCCATGGCTCAATACCATGTGATAATACTAGTGAAGCGTATTTAAGCTTCTCAACATCACTAGGCTTAACATCATAGTGTGCTGGGCAAACAGATGGTAAAGAAATATACTCAACAATAACCTGATCTCCAGCTAAATCCTCAACTATAGATGCAAGTACTGTAGTCGAAGTTACTACAACAGGTTTCTCAGCATAAACACTAGTAATTATCCCGGTTGATACAAAAAATAATACTAAAGCAACCAATATGAGATTTAAATACGCCCTCTTCACGCTAGATGCACCATGTAATATAATCAGGTGCACCCTTAATAAACCTTACCAAATCGTGAAGAACTAGGAGCAAATATACAAGTAAATTGCTATTAATAACTTCTCTTATAATCTTAGATTTTGGTTTAAGTACTAGATGTTATGTAAGAGTAGTGTAGGTGAGTGAAATATACGTGAGATTTATTCTTAGTAAAATATATAACATGCTTAAACTTAATGCAACTCTTCTATGTATTTCACCTATATCTAAGCATGTTGTTTTAGCATATGTAAAAACAGCGAAAGAACTTAATACTCCATTGTGTTTTACTGCATCATTAAATCAAATTGATAGAGATGGTGGTTATACTGGTTGGACGCCTATTAGTTTTAAGTTAAGTGTTTTACGCTATATTGAAGAATTTAAACTCAATGTTCCAGTTCTCCTCGAACTAGATCATGGCGGGCCCTGGCTAAAAGATGAGCATATAGCTAAGAATTATTCATATAGTGAAGCACTCAATGACTTCTTAAAGTCACTAGAGGCATTTATAGAAGCAGGTTTTAACATAATACATATTGATACAACTATTGATATGGAGAATAAGAGTGGTTTTGCAGAACTCGACATGGCTATTAAGAGAACTATAGATTTAATATTATACTCAGAAGATCTCGCTAGGAGATATGGTATTATATTAGAATATGAAATTGGCAGTGATAGGTGGGGTTTTAAGCCTCGAGAGTTAGTTAGCGAATTCATAGCGAAAACTCTATCTAGTCTTAAATCTCGCGGATTTGACACATCTAAGATAGTTTTTGGAGTAGCTGATGTAGGAACAATTGTTAAACCTGGTAATATTGTTAATCCAGAGGTGCTTAGAGAATACTCTTACACTATGTTAAAACATGGCTTATACTTAAAAGTTCACTCAGGAGATTATTTAGAGAATCCAGGTGAATTACCTAGAAATCACGTTGGTGGAGTTAATATTGGACCTATGTTTGCTCACATTATGTACTCTACTATTAGAGATCTTGTTAGTAGAAAACTCAGTAGAGATCTAGCATCAGAGATTATGTTAGAACTAGATAACCTCATAGTATCAAGTGATAAATTATCTAAGTATGTGAGTAGAGGTGTTACTGAGGTAGAAGAGTATAAATTAGGATTAGCTTCTAGATATGTATGGTCTAGTAGTAGAGGTAAAAGCCTCTTAGAGAAAATTTCTAATTATACTGGTGTAAATGTAGAACAATACTTAGTAGAGAATTTAAATAGTGTAATAAGACACTATGCAATTAATTTGGGATTACACAATTTAGCAATATACCTCTCTAAGTAAAGAGATTATGAGAGAGAAAACTATTTTATTCGCCTATTTCTTCTTGAACACTTTTAACTACTAGTTCTATAAGACTTCTAGATAGACCAGTTTTCTCAACTAGTATTGCTAATAGACCCTTTATGGGCATATATTTTACTAGGGGCTCAATTACCCTGCTACTCGGAATATATCTTTTTACATTATCTATAAAACTTCCTCTCAGTATTTTCGATGAAAAAACACTTCCCACACCTCCAATAATAAATTCTTCACTATTTACACGTATTTTTTCATAGACAGCTTTTGCCATTAAAGCTAATTCTCTACCACTATTTACGAGGATCTCTTTAGCCACTTGATCTCCTTCTTCAGCGGCTTCATCAACTAGTATAGCTAATTTCCCTAATTCTCCTACATTTCTAGTTATTAGTGGATAAACTATGTCTATTAGGTGTAGGGGGTCTTTTATTTTAAAGAAGTTGAGTATTTTTTGAGCAATTATTGTGTAAGGTCCTCTTCCATCAAAGAATTTGCCAGAGGTCTCTATTGCCTTCATAGCTATCCATATAGCACTACCTTCATCATTACCAAACCAACCCCAACCTCCAGCCCTAGCACTTATCCCCTTAGAATTCCTGCCATAAGCTATTGACCCTGTCCCAGCTATTACAGCTATTCCAGGTTCTCCTAATGTAACAGCATAATAGGCTACTACGAAGTCTGGTATAATTAGTGGTTTAACTCTGAAAACCCCCCATTCCCTCATTTTCTCTTCGAAGTAGGCTTTAGCGTTTTCTGTGTCGAGGTCTGGTAGACCTAGTATAGCTATATCTATTTCTCTAGGAGATAATCTACATTTATTAATAGCACTCATTATTGATGATTTTAAATTTGAAAATGCATTATCAAATCCTATAGTTGTCCAGCCTGAGGAACCACTAATAGAGTAGCTTAGTAGATCACCTCTATCACTAATAACCATACTAAGTGTTTTAGTTTTACCTCCCTCTACGAGTAGTGCATACACATAGATCTCCACACGACCTTCTAGTGTTAGAGTTTAAATGTGAATTTTATAAAGCTTAAAGGAATAGTTGAATTAGGGGGTTTAATGGTTAGAGTTCTTGTAAGTGGTGTTTCAAAGAAATATGGTAGTGTTTATGCATTGAAAGATATAAATTTACGTGTAGATGATGGCGTATTACTCTGTATTCTAGGCCCCAGTGGCTCAGGTAAATCTACACTCTTAAGAATAATTGCTGGTCTTATTGCACCTGATGAGGGGAGAGTGTTTTTTGACGACATTGATGTAACTGATCTTCCGGCTTGGAAGAGAAATGTTGGAATGGTTTTTCAAAATATAGCATTATTCCCTCATCTCTCAGTTTACGAGAACATAGCTTTTGGAGCGAAATTGAGAAAACTACCTAGAAATGAAATTGATAAGAGAGTTAAAGAGCTACTTAAATTAATAAGATTAGAAGGCTATGAGAAGAGAAAACCGAGTGAGTTGAGTGGTGGAGAAGCACAGAGAGTAGCTATAGCTAGAGCATTAATGACGGATCCGGCGGTTTTATTATTTGATGAGCCACTAGGTCATTTAGATGCTAAGCTTAGAGAGTCTCTTAAATTTGAGATCAGGAGGATTGTTAAAGAAACGAAGAAAACAACTCTATATGTTACCCACGATCAAAGTGAGGCTTTTGCAATAGCAGATTACATATATGTTCTCAATAGGGGTGTTATAGAGCAAGGTGGTACACCAGTTGAACTCTACGAAAACCCCAGATCTCCTTTTATCGCGGAATTTATTGGAAGTACTAATTTTCTAAAGGGGAAAGTTGTTGAAGTATATAGAGATGTAAATGTGGCTAAAGTATTAACTAGTGATGTTGAAATATATGTTCCAGTTAGAGAAGACATTGGTATTGGAGAGAGTGTTCTTGTTGGAATAAGATCTGAGGATATTAAGGTGAGTAAAGAGATTGTTAAACGAGACACTCCTTATGCAAATATTTTAGTTGGGAAATTATTAAAGAAGATCTTTATAGGCCCATATCTCAGGCTCGAAATAAGTGTTAATGGCTTAGAAGAATCATTAAAAGCAGATGTCTATGGTGAAGATAGATATAAATATCTAGATATAAGTGAAGGTGATAGGGTTTACATATTGATTACGAAGCCTACTGCTTTTAAGTATTCATAACCTCATCATTCTTTTAAATGTAATTGAAGTTCATAAGAGCTTAATATGGCTTTCTCATATTTTGCAAAGTAACATTTAAATCCTGGAGGAGCATATATACACTTTGTTGTATTTATCACTTCTCCAAATACTTTGAGTAATGTGAGTTCATATTTATCTGGTATAAATATGTAGAAATAGGGCTTATTGTTAAATCCCATGTTGAGTTTAATGACACATTGTTTCCAGGTGCAAGTAGGCTCAATAATACCACTATATATTACTGTAACACCCTTTGCCTCGCTAGGTATAAGAGTGATATTTAATAAGACCATGTTGTCTTCTACTCTAATATCGAGGAGTTCATCTAAGCTCTTATTGACGACGTAGATGCCAAATCCTCTTAGAGGCCACCAAACACCACCACGATACATTATTCTACCAACATATATCTCGTATTCGAGGTAGTCTCTCAGTAACGTGAAGTTCTTTAATATGGGTGTAATAAATAATTTACTCTCAGCTCTATATGGTATTTCTATATCCCAATGCCACACAGTTAATGTGTAGTTTTCTTGAATATTTAAAATTATTCCTTCAGTCTCTATTAGTGGGTTTTCTTGGTTTAAAATGAAATAGAAGGGTTTTTCATAGATCATAGTATTATTTTGAGTTAAAATAACACTTCCTTTAAAAAGCCCTTTTAAGCTCTCATTAGTTTTAACAATAGCTTGTATTTCTATTGAGTTATTATTTAATATTTTACTTGTAATTTCAAAGATCTCTGTGGGCTTAACAACTACATCAAGATTCTTATTATTAGTATTAAGTATTTTAATGACTATGTAATCGCCGCTTTTAAGCCTAGTAGAATTTGATAAGACGACTATTTCAATAACACTGCTTTTAATTATGAGATTACTTAACACAATAACTACTAGTATTATTAAGGAGATCAATGTTATTGTGAGGATTATTATCTTATTTATGTTCATAGGGCGAAGCCGCCTTGATATTTGGCTCCAGTGAACTTTAAGTAGAGTAGTACTATTATAAATGTTGCTATTTGAAGTATACTTGCTTCTGCAGCGACTCTTCCAAGTAGACCCCACCATCGAATATCAGAATATAATTTCACAGCTAAGAGGTCTATGGCTGGCCCTGTTATGAATAATGGGAGTAGGTAGTTGTTTAAACACCATACAAATGTTAATACAAATCCGCTGAAAATACCTGGACCTATGAGTGGAAATATTACTCTGATAATTACTTGGTGAGGTTTAGCACCTAGTGTTTTTGCTACATCTTCATAAATTGGGTCGAGTGTTCTTAGAGATGCAAAGAGTGGGAGGAGCATCATTGGATAACTTGTTGATGCAAGCCCTAATAGTGTACCTGTGAAAGTCCCATATAATCCGTAATACCTAATATATGTACTAGCTAATCCTACTCCAGCTACTATGTCTGGTGTAAACATTGGTGCAACTAGTATTGCTGTTAATATTCTCTTATATTTAAATTCATATCTAGCTAGTACAAATGCTGCTGGAAATGCTATTATAAAATCTATTATTGAAACTAGTAATGCCACTATGAGGCTGTTAATGAGGGCTCTCCAATATGCTTGAGGAATTTCACTATAGAATTTTAGGCCTGTAAATAATACACCCCAATATGTTCTATAAGTGAATGATCTGTATAATATAAATATGAATGGTGATAAGATGAAGAATATTACTAGTGCTAGGTAAATGTATTTTAATAGTATTTGCGAATATTCATGTCTCAATTTCTCACCCAACTACTCTCGTGATCTTTAGTGTTAAATACGTTGAAATAATAGTCATTATCATTAATATAATGGCGAGAGAAGATGCTAATCCATAATTGTGAAGTTGTAGTGTTAAATAAACTATTTTCACTGTTATAACATTACTTGCCTCTACACCACCTAAGAGGAGGGGTATTAAGAAGCCTCCAAGATTCCATCCAAAACACGCTATAAATCCTGCTACAGCGCCGGGTGCTGAGAGTGGTAATATGACTTTAAAGAAGGTTTTTAATGGGCTTGCACCGAGAGTATAAGCTGCTTCTTCTATAGCTGGATCTATTTCGCTTAGAGAAGATGCTGTATATAGAACCATGAATGGTAGTGTAAATATTGAAAAGCCTAGTATAACAGCGTATGGTGTGTAGAGGATTTGTTTATATGATAAACCAGTGATATTGAAAAACCAGTCGAAGGGGCCTCCGGGTAGAAACATATTCCATAATCCATATGATACATATATATCGCCAAAATATGGAAATATTAGTGATGCTCTTAACACATTTCGAAATAATATCCTTCTACGAACTAGTAAATATGCTAGTGGATAACCTAGAATAAAGTCTATTGTAGCAGCTGATAGTGGAAACAAGATCGTGTTTATTACTGTCGAATAGTATTCACCTATGACTGTGAAGTAGTTTTGAAGACCTACATATTCAGGTTGTCCAAGTATAAAAGATTCTCCTTGAGTAAAACTCATTATTAATATATTAATTAATGGTATTAGCCAGAAGAGTACTAGGTATACTACTGTTGGTGAAATTAGCAATACGTATATAGCTTTTAAAAATCTCTTCAAGAGAAATCACCAATGCCTCCTGGTCTAAATTAAAAGAGAGAGGAGAATAAAAAACTATGTGATTCCAGCTAGTTGAGTATATAGTTTAGACCACTCTTCAGTGTGGGCTTCAATATAGCTGTAATCTGGTATTACATACCACTCTTTCATCTTGTCAAGTGGGTATGGGTATATGTTTGCATATATTGGCTTAATCCAGTCAGGTAATAACTTGAAGTTTGTGTCATTTAGTAGATTTTGATGTAACATTAAGAAGTCTTCTTTTGATTCTCTATATTGTGGAAAATCTAGTGCAAACCAGAAGTCAATGCTCATTAGGAAATCAATGAATATTTGTGCGAGAACTGGGTGTTGAGCGTTTTTAGGTATCCATGCTATTCCAGGTACAAATACACTTCCCTGTGGTTGAGCTACTCGGGTGATAGGATAACCTTTTACAGCTTCAATTGGGGCTAGATACCACCACCATGCAACAACCCATGCTTCACCTCTCTCGAGGAGCTCCATGATTTCTGCTTCAGACACTGTGTATCTTAATGTATTAGGATGTATTTTTGTTGCTGCAAACTCTATAACTTCTCTCATTTCAGCAGGGTTCTTATAGTCTTTACCCATTGCAAAAGCCAAGTTTACTAAGAAATTGGCGAAGTGAACTGTGCCTGGTGTAGGTAGTAGTACATGTCCTTTCAACCTGGGATCTGCTAGGTCTCTATAGTCTTTAACCCAGCCTGCTTTTTCTGTGTTAACTAGGAGTCCAGCTGTATCTAGTGCTTGGAATATTACACCGTATGGTTGATGTTGAAGGAAGAATGAATTAACGTATTCTAAGTTCTTCATTAGTGGGTTGCCTAGATATATGGCTGGTTCAAGAGCACCGGCTTTTAATGCCCTGAAGAAGTATGGGGCCTCAATAGCTACTACATCGTATGGTGGTGGAGTACCAGCACTCAGAGACATGAGGACTGCTGAGATTATTGTTTCAGGTTCTTGAGTCCCTATCCATGTAACTTCTATTTCTACGCCATATTTCTTTTTAACGTATTCTTTAAACGCCGGTACGTGGTATGTTTCAACAAGACCTCCATAAGTCCAATCAGCTACTACTATTTTCCCTTCTTTTTTAATCTCATTAACTATGTCGTCATAAGTCATCCACTTATTAAGTATGGGGACGAAATATAACTCCCTTACTGGTGTTGGTGTTGTAGTTGTAGGAGCGCCTGGAGCTTGAATAGGTCTAACCCAACCATATATGGCTACAACGCCTATAATTACTAATAGTACTATGAGAATTACTTCTAGTTTTGTAAAAGCTTTCATTGCCTTCCCCCAGTAGTAAGTATTTTTTAACTGTTTAAATTTTTGTAATTTGAGATGAACATGTTAATTTGAGAGGAGGTATATTATTAGAGGTTAGATCTGATCTCAAATAGTCTTAATAACTTTTTTAATATGTCTTGGGTGATCAGGGTTATATCCTAACATCACAGCTCTATAGATTGACATGTAATATAGTGGCGTGATAAAAGCTACGTGTAATATGTGTGAAGATCTTTTTAAATCTAATTTGAAATCTGCATTATTAGAGTTTGATAAGTGTAATATATTAAATCCTCTCTCTTTTAACTCATCTATAAGTTTGCTAATGTAGGAGAAAGATGCTTCATTTGTAGTTGAAAGTATTATTAATTGTACTCTATGTCTTTTTTCGAGAAGAGCTATAGGGCCATGTCTAAATTCTAACGCATATAATGTATTAGAATAAGTATACGAGATCTCTGTAAATTTTAAAGCAGCTTCAAGAGCTATGGGGTATAAGCTGCGTGGAGCTAATATAACAAATAGTTCTTTGTCTATAGTTGCTTCTGCAAGCTCACGAGTTCTACTCTTATTGCTCTTCACATCTTCTACGATCCTAATGAATTCTCTTAACTCATCTTCAATACTCATACCTCTATATAATTTAAACATCTCTAGTATTGCTAGGGAGTTCATAATACCCATTAATGCTAATACTACAAACGACTTAGTCATATAGTAACTTTTCTCAAAGCAATCTTTAAATACTATGGCGTGATCAGAGTTCTTTGCGAGATAACTATTTTCAACACATGTAAATCCAATTGTTCTCATTGAGAGCTTTTTAGCTTTATCAGTAATTAACTTTATTTCAGCAGTTTCACCAGACCTTGAAAATAGTACTAAAAGGTTATTCTGTTTAATACTATGCTTAAATTCACTACTATTTAGTAGAAATAGCATTTCAGAGCCTGGTAGTGCTGAAGCTTTAACCATAGGGAGGTTTATTATTAAGGGATCTATGCTCTTTAAAGCTGCATAATAACTACTCCCACAGCCAACATAGAATATGTTGGTAGGCGTGAGCTCTGAAAATATTTCACGAATTATGCTCTTAACCTCACTATACTTATATATCAAAGACTCTGTAACCTTTGGTATCTCTTCTACTTCTACTAACACTATTGAGTCAGCAGATTCCATATTTCTATCATTATTCATGATACCACATTTATACATCTTTAACCTTTTATCTAAACAGTAATAATTATGAAGAATCTCTCTTTAATAGTTAAATGGTGTTGTTATGAACTCTAGAGAAAGGGTATTAATTACACTGAAACACGAGGAGCCCGACAGAGTCCCCATAGATTTTGGGGGCACAGACTCCACGGGTATTCATGTTATTCCATATATTGAATTTTTGTAAATATTTGGCTCTTAGAGTAATGTTTAAATATCCCTATACTTACTATAATTACTTAGACCCTATGATCCGCGCTGCGGTGAGGTGTACTGCAGATGGGAGCCTCATGGCGTTAGGCTCGACTGGGGGCCATGAGGTGTGGATGAAGCTAGTGATTCCGCATCGAGGCCCAACCCCGCTAACGGAATTACAAGTATTCACAAATACCATCAAGTACCGTTAGCGGGGAAACGCTTTTAAACCTCTCTTCTAGGTCTATAAGGGTAATTAATTTTATGCAGCAACGTGCTGATGTTTATGATGATGTACTCGGCTTGTTTAATATCGACGTTATTGATATTGCAAGGACGTTAGAGCCGTGTGGTTCGAGGTATTTTGTGTGGCAATATATTTTTGAAGATGGCTCTAATGTCGAGGGTATTACTGATAAATGGGTCTTGTGGAAGCGTGAAGATAACATAAGATATGAAGTTGAAATTCCATCTTATATACAAATAGTTAAAAGTAATGGTGAATACCTAGCTTACATCAATAATAATGCCTTTGCTAAAATGCCTAAGAGTGGATATCATTTCTGGGGTATTGTTAGTGGGAAAAATCCTCTATATACTGCTAAAACACTTGACGATGTAGAGAAATTTAACTGGGAATCCTACAAAGTTAGCGATAAATATGTAAGTATCTTGAGAGAGCGTGCAGAATACTTGTATTATAAAACACCTTATGCCCTAGCGTTTGCTGAGGGGTTTTCACTACACGAGTGGGCTCAGGCGATGAGGGGGTGGGATAAGTGGCTTAGTGATTTAAAGGTTAGAAAAACATTAGCTGAAGTTATATTAGAGAAGAGAGTAGAGATTGTGAAATATAATGTTGAGAAGTATGTCAGTGCTTTAAAAGATTTTATCCAGGTAATTGGTTTTGGCGATGATTTTGGTACACAAGATACTCAACAAATAAGTATTGAGATTTTTAGAGAGTTTTATAAGCATAGATATGAAGAGCTCTTTAATATCGTTAAAAAGAGGAGTAGGGTCTTTATACTTTTCCATAGTTGTGGTTCAATATATCCGTTTATAAGAGATCTTATAGATATAGGTGTAGATATCTTAAATCCTATTCAAGTTTCTGCTAGAGGGATGGATCCAGAGAGATTAAAGAGAGAGTTTGGAGAGCAATTAACTTTCTGGGGTGGTGTTGATACTCAACATCTACTATATTTTGCAAAGCCTAGTGAAATCTATGAATATGTTGAGAAATTAATAGAGATAATGGCACCTGGCGGTGGATTTATACTTGCACCAGTACATAATATTCAACCAGGTGTTCCACCAGAAAATATTATTGCTATGTTGAAAGCTGCTCTTGACTTTGGTAAATATCCAGTTAAATAATGGTTTAATTTATTTCATTAATCTCAACAAATAATGACGCTTTATAAGGGTAAGGGCTTATGAATAGGCTAATAGGGATATTGGGGAGGATATTTGAATTATAGAGATATTTATTTGAAGGCAGCAAAATTTGAAAATCCAGAGTATATACCATGTAATATAAGTCCAGCATGGCCTATTTGGAATACTTATAGAGAAAAATTAGAGGATATAGCGAGGCAATATAGTATTTGTTTTCCATGGTATAAGCCGGGTTCTATAACATATGATTGGTTTAGACCATATTCACATATAGAATATGATAGTGTTCCTGGAGTTATTTATGTAGATGAGTATAGATATGATGCTTTTGGGTGTTTATGGAGAACTAGGATAAAGGGGTGTATTGGTGAGGTTGTTAAAAATCCACTAGATGATTGGAGTAAACTTAGAGATTTAAAATTACCTGAACCAGAGGCCGGTATTCCCACTGAGAGTGGTGATCCAGAGGTTATTATATCGTGGGATAAGATATTTGACTCCATGGAAAAAGCTAAAAGTGAGGGAGAATTAGTATTTGCTTGGCTTCCACACGGCATTTTATTTCTAAGAGTAGTGTATTTAAGGGGTTTTCGAAATTTTGTATTAGATCTCTATAAGAACGAGGAGAAGCTCATAGAGCTTATTAACGTGTTAACAGAGTATTACTTAAAACTAATAGATATATATAGGAGGTTTAGTGGGAGAATTGATCTGTTCTCAATTGGAGACGACTTAGGGACACAAGTAGGCCCCTTTATAGGGCCTCAACACTTTGAAAAATACTTCTATAGTTCATATAGGAAAATCTTCGAGAGAGCAAAATCTATTGCTGAGCTTGTTAGGTTTCATGTTGATGGGAATATAATCCCACTATCAAGATTTCTACAGGATCTCCAAGTAGATATTTTAAATATTCAAGATAGAGCTAATGGTGTAGAAAATATAGCTAGAGTGTTTAAGGGTAGAAAAGCCATTGATATTGATATATCTGCACAATTTTTAGCATTTACACATTCAAGAGAAATATGTGAATATGTGAAATATGTTATAGAAACCTTAGATACACCTAGAGGTGGCTTAATGATATATGCTGAAATATATCCACCAACACCGCTAGAAAATATTGAAGCATTAGCAAAGGCACTAAGCACCTATATTAGACGTCATCATAAATAATCCTAACTCCATATTTCACTCCACTACTATAAGTAATCAGCATTCATAATCTCCTAGTAAAGATTTATATTTACATTAAGACCTACTTTTAATTGGGGGTTGAATTGCCCACTATTTATGTTGTTAAAAGAGATGGTAGGAAAGAAGAGTTTGCCTATGAGAAAATTGTCGTTAGCTGTATGAAAGCTGGTGCACCACTAGATGTTGCCAGGAAAATCGCCAAGATCACTGAGGCTAAACTACTAGAGAGCGGGGTTTCTGAGATCTCTGCTAGAGAATTAACTAAGATAGTATTAGAGTTATTGAGAAAAGAAAATGAAGAGTGGTATAGAAACTGGTTAATTTTTGATAAAGCTGTTAAGAAGAGAAGAACTGAGGAAGAGTTAAAAGAGGCGAGGTAGAGGAGTAATAGGAGTAAAAGAAGTTCTCATTAATAAATATTTTTCTCGAATAAGTCTTGTTACTTATAATTCTACCTATTGCATAATCTAATATGTCTTAGTATCAAAGATCTTGTTGATCAAAATTTATTTAGGAGATTAGAGAGGAGTTGAAAAGGCGTATATATGTAAGAGGAGTGTGTTTTTGAAAAAAGAATTAAAATTAAAAATTAAGATTATCTTAATTCTTTTGCTAGTTTTGTCATTAGTTCTTCGAAGAGTTGGCGGGCGACTTTTTGTGCTCCTATTGCTGTTATTTCACAGTATTTGTTTAAGAATTCTATTGCTAATTCTTTATCTATATTGTAGAGTGTTAATGCATATTGTTCTATGTATGGTTGAATGCTTATTGTTAAGTTTTCATATCGATCGAGGTAGTCTCTAATAAATGGTTCGTATTTTACAGGATTTAGGAATAATATGTTTGCTATAGTTCTAAAAGTCCAGAATGCTGATTCATTATCATATTTGTCTGTACCTATGCTATATGTATATGGGACTTTTGTTATACCAGCATAGAATGGGACATATATACTTGCACGTGGTGCTGACATAGCAACCCACATAACTCCCCCTATTTCAACGGGTAGCCAGCCGCGTACTTGTATAATGTGGGCTTCTTGTGTTCTTGAGATGCCAACACCTCTCTCAGCTGGATTATATCTAGTATCATATGGGGTGCCGGCATAGAACTCTCTGTGAGCTATCATTACATCTTTAATACTTATCTTTCTATCTGGCTTCATGAAATAAGGATACCACTTTTGCTCTGGATCGTAGTTGGCTGATGGACTGAAGAGTCTCGCTATACCCCATACTCTCCTATAGTTTCTTGGGTTTGGTGGTGGTCCATATGCTTTAGCCACGCAGAAGGGTTCGCCTGTGGTTGGGTCCCATAAGCCATTTTTAACAGCGAAGTCTATTAGGTCTGGTGAGCCCATGTAATTTTCAGTGTCGGTTAAGTTTACTTCACAAATTCTCATTTCATTTCCATATACAACATAGCTGTCATCACGTACTCTCACAGCTACCCAGTGTTTACCACTTAATACTTCAATAATCCACACCTCATTAGGATCTGCAACTGCAATAGCCATGCCTTCAGCAGCTCCATATGTTTCAACAAGATAGCCAACTAATCTTACAGCTTCTCTTGCAGACTTAGTTGTTGCAAGTATAATTGTTGTTATTAAATCTTCTGCAATACCATTCTCTATGAATGGATCTAATTCTGCAACTTTCTTACTTGGATATATGGTAACAGTAGCTGTAACTGCTACAAAAGCTTCATTTATACCTGCTTCATCATATACAGCACCCGGTAATGGTCTACCCGGATAATTAATCCAATCCCAGTCTGGTATTGCAATATATTTATAAGTGACCGGTGGTAATGGATAACAAAAGCCTGTATATACACTACAAATAGTTGTATTTGCCTTATGCTCCATTCTAGGGACAACTATTAAGTGCTTAGCCCAATTACCATACCAATCCTCAGTCCTTGAAATTATAATAGAACCATCAGTAGTAGCATTTTTACCCACTACAACCATTGTACATTGACGCTCTGACTCATAATACCCTACTTCACTAGTTGAATTATAATACTGTGGTATCTCACTAGTAGAGTTATATATGAATGTTGCAGAAATAGCTGATATAGATAAAATAGCTACTAGTATTATTAATAGAAGTCTCTTACTAATAGAACTCATAGATATACCCTCGGTAATTTAGAGATAAAACGAGGGGTTAATAAAACTCTACAAAACGGCTACAACAACATTAACATAAAGTCAGAGATTAATCTAAACTCATAGCGGAGAAGAAATAAATGTAAACAACAGATCAGGAACTAAGTAAAATACATAATACATCTCAACTTAGCTAAACTATTTATGAGTTAACTACATATCCTTAATCTATGTAATTTCCCATCTAAAGATCGCTTAACACATTAAACAAGGTTATAGTGAGGAGAAGAAAAAGAATATTGGGAAAAAAGAGTTTATGATAATAGGTTGGCAACGCTGTAATATATTGCGTTGAAGAAGAAGAGGTATGTTCCAGTTGACTGTGCTCTGTATACTGGGTTAAAGCCGAACATTATAAATCTGCCATTACCATATGGTACATCTAATAATATTGGCTTCCCGGCTAATACATCTTCACCCTCTATGTATCCACTCATCCAAACTTTTCTAGGCTCATCTGCATACGTAGCTACAATATATTTAGAAGGAGCTGTGAAAGCTGGACTATAGATGTGGAAGACACCTATTTCTGGTGTTACACCATATGCTAAGAAGTGTGACGTATTTACATATGCTCTCAAAATTGAACCTGGCAGTGATACATCTATTTTTGCAAATTCAACTTCAGGAGTTATATTGTAGAGTATTGTAAGTCCACTAGCTCTATTAATTAGTATTAGTGTTCCTCCATTATTCACAAATGCTTTTAGTTTTTCTAAGCCAGTTGTTCCAATACCGTTTTTGAGCGGATAAACAGTGATACCAGTAACTATTCTCCTAGCATCTGGAGATTCATCTGGTATTATTATTACATTATATCTGCTTAGATCAATTGTAGTTATGTTTTCACAGGTGATGACGTCGTATGAGAAGTTATATTGTTTAAATATTATAGATATCCATCCAGCATCCATCGATTGACGACTATACCTAAGTGGCCAATATAGTGCTATCTTAGGCTCTTTTGGAATTTCATATACTGGCCCTGTTATTGTTGTATTTAATGCATATATTGTTAAACTATACTTTTCAGCTAAGCTATTCATATACGTGTAGTTTACTGGTAGGGTATTAGATACTGGGACTATTACCGCCCCAGTCTCTACTAGTGTATTGTCGATTATTGTTGATGGACCTGCGTAGAATTGTACTTTAAACCCTGTTCTAAGTAGTTCATTTACTAGTTTTAGTGCTGTATGAGTGTGGTTGAGTATGTATGCATATGTTGCTGGGCTTGTGACAAGACCTTTGGGTGGTGTACAAGTTGTTAGAGGTGTTGAAACACTAACAGCAAAAATATCTCTATCATCAACAGGTATAACAGGTAAATTCCACATATAACCATAAGTCCAGGCACTTATATCATATGTATATGGTGTTTTCAGCTCTTGTACTTCTAGTAGTGTTTTTGCTAGTCCTCTATATGGTTGATCCATTAATACAACATATGTTCCCGCAGGATAAGTTACACGCTTATATGTAAATGGCTCCTTGAGAACTCTAACTTCAATACCGAGTTTAATAAGCCTATTTATCATGTCACATAAATACGCAGGATCTCTATCATATTGAGGAATAATAAAAGCATAAGGAGGCTCACTCTTACCCAACTCAACCTGCTCTTTAGCAGCAATATACGTATAATACAAGTAAACATGCTTATTCAAAGCAACATTCTCTAACAAAGCCCACCAAGCTGTTAAACGATATTTGACCTGGTCTTTAATAGACCACCAGCCGCCGGGCCATGGACGCATATGATTTATATCATATGTTTTTGCTTCTTCATATAGGTCTCTAAATGGTATATACATAGGGTCTGCTCCAATATATCCTGCCATCTCCCAAGTCATACTAACTATGTTTCGAAGTGCATTGCTAGTATCTGCAAATACTGGGGCGAAGAAGTCGAAGCCTGGTATGTGCATTGCAATTCCATAAAGCCCCTTACTC
>Ga0080004_1124159_pt1 | contig 28910 bp, 34 predicted proteins | sample WasSprMetagenome_FD_69207 | JGI IMG/M metagenome (GOLD analysis project Ga0080004, IMG submission 69207) | Sulfidic aquatic microbial communities from Washburn Spring, Yellowstone National Park, USA - WS (SPADES assembly) (version 2) | ecosystem: Environmental > Aquatic > Thermal springs > Hot... | reverse complement strand
AAGATCGTGATAAATCGCTTGCTAGAGTTATTTCTCAAGGGATTTGCTTGCCCGCGGGCCCGCTGGGGTATAGGCGGCGCAGCCTCTGGGTGTACCACTTCAACTCCGGTGGCTGCAACGGGTGCGACATCGAGTTCGTCGCCGCGCTGACGCCTCGGTACGACCTGGAGAGGCTGGGTGTCCAGCTGGTTCCCAGTCCCAGGCACGCTGACGTGCTAGTGGTCACAGGCCCCATTACCAGGATGGTAATGGACGCCCTGCGGACTGTGTACGACCAGATGCCTGAACCCAAGCTCGTCATCGCCTTTGGGACCTGCGCGTGCAGTGGGGGAATCTTCGCAGACTGCTACAACATCGTCGGGGGAGCTGATAAGGTGGTTCCCGTGAACGTCAAGATCCCGGGGTGCCCCGCCCGGCCTGGGATGCTGGTCAAGGTTCTTGCTAAGCTATACGGGGTGAGGGAGCGTGGGCAGGGGGCGGGTTGAGAAGGAGCAAGTGCCAGTGGAGAGGCTACGAGAGAGTATTGCCTCAGCGATGGAAAGCGGCTTCAGCCACCTGGTGACCATAACCTGTGTTGACCTGGGTGACGGCAACCTGGAGCTGGTATACCACCTCTCCAGTCTGGACGGGGCCGTGCGCCACCTGTCAGTGAGGGTGGGCGGGAAGAGCCCCGCCGTGCCTTCGCTGGCGCAGCTCCTGCCTGGATCCTCCTTCTACGAGCGCGAGAACCGCGACCTCTTCGGCGTCAGGATCGAGGGGGACGGGAGCCCGGGGGGCAGGTTCATACTGCCTGACTGCTACCCCGAGTCCGCGCCCCCGCCGCTGCTGAAGAGCGTTAGTGCTGCGCAGGTACGCGAGCTACTGGAGTCCGCAGCTTGCGCTAGAGACTCGTACTTCTCCGTGGGCGCGCCTCTGTCGCCCGAGAGCGTGGTGGTCCCCTTCGGGCCCTACCACCCGGCGTTGAAGGAGCCTGAGCACATCGCGCTCGTGGTCGAGGGGGAGCGCATAAGGAAGGCCTTCCTGCGGATAGGCTTTGTGCACAGGGGTATTGAGAAGGCTGCCGAGTCGAGGACGTTCCTAAGGGACGTCTTTCTCCTGGAGAGAGTCTGCGGTATATGCAGCACCCACCACGCGTGGACCTTCGTGGAGGCCGTGGAGAGCTTGCTGGGCGTAGAGCCGCCCTCGAGAGCGGCGTTCCTGAGAACGCTCATAGCGGAGCTCGAGCGCATTCACTCGCACGCGCTCTGGCTGGGGCTCGTGGGCTACTGGGCTGGCTTCGAGACCCTCTTCATGTGGGTCTGGGGGCTCAGGGAGGCTGTGATGGACATCCTGGAGGACGCGACGGGGAACAGGGTTCACAAGTCCTTCGTCACGATCGGCGGCGTGAGGAGAGATATCCCAGACGAGAAGGTGAGGGGCTACGCGAGGAAGCTGGCGGAGGTTGGGCGCGGCATCAGCACCATCATGGAGGAGGTCCTCTCCAACGACCAGTTCGTCGAGCGCACCCGGGGCGTGGGCAGGTACACGCTGGAGCAGGCGAGGAAGTTCTGCGCGGTGGGGCCTGTGAGGAGGGCGGCGGGGGACCCCTATGACATAAGGAAGATTGAGCCCTACGGCGCCTACGACAAGGTGGACTTCCCCGTCGCCGTGACCCAGGAGGGTGATGTGCTCAACCTGGTGAAGATCAGGCTGGAGGAGCTCCTCACATCTATACAGATAATCTCACAGCTAGCGGAGAAGCTCCCCTCGGGCAACCCTGTCCCGGCGAGGTACTTCATGGGCACCGTGCCCGAGGGGGAAGCTTGCGCGAGGACCGAGGCGCCGCGCGGCGAGCTGTTCTACTACGTGAAGTCCGACAACAAGCACAACCCCTACCGCGTTAAGATAAGGACCCCCACTATCCCCAACATCCAGCTGGCGGCATCCCTTCTGGAGGGGGCTATGCTCTCAGACCTGCCGCTCATAGTGACGAGCATAGACCCCTGCTTTAGCTGCATGGATAGGGTCCTGGTGATTCGGGATGGGAGCTCACACGTTCTAACCTTTGAGGAGCTGGCCAGGATGAGGGGTGGTGCCAGATGAGCGAGTACGTGCGCGCGGTGCTTCTCGGGGTTAGAGAAGCTCTAGCAGGCAGGTTAACAGAGCCCATTCAAGCGGTGACGAGCAATGAGAGAGGTCGCGGAGTGCCCGTGCTCGACAGCGAGAAGTGCCTGGGCTGCGGGCTCTGCGCCCGGAGCTGCCCTCCCGCAGCGATAAAGATGAGGGTTAGTGGCAAGAGGGTTGTAGGCGGCAGGGAGGTGCCCAAGCAGGAGCCCTTCTTCGACTACCACTCCTGCATCTACTGCGGCATGTGCGCTGACGTGTGCCCCGCTAAGGCCATCAGGATGGTTAAGGCAAGCCCCCTTGACGCAGTTCAAGGTGCTCTGCCGCAGCTGCTGGTCATCCCCCTCCCGCCGCAGGTTACAACCTTCCTCCTGATACTGATCGCTGTGGCCCTGGTTTACTGGGTTAGCGGCAGGCTGGCCCCTAGGGGCTCGCACTCCCAGACCGCTAGAGAGCCGTTCAGCGGCGGAGTCCCGCTGACAGCCGCCAGGCTCAGGTATTACGCAGCTGACCTCATGACCTTCGCGCTATTCCTCCTGCTAGCCGAGGCTCTGTGCCTGCTGCTGCTCCTGGCGGGCGGCGAGAGCTTCCCGTTCGGCGTGCTGCTTGTAGCAGCGCTGGTGATATTCCTTCAAGGCCTAATCCTGCTCAGGAGGTGATGCCCATGCTGCTCGAGCTGTTCCACTCCCTGGTTTTCCCGGGGGTAATATTCACCGCGGCGATGGCATTCTGGTTCGAGTACCTGGAGAGGAAGGTGACCGCGTGGGTTCAGAGGCGTGTGGGACCGCTGCTCTCGGGACCCAGGGGCCTCCTCCAGCCCCTCTACGACTTCCTCAAGCTCCTTGGGAAGGAGGAGCTGCTACCCCGCACAACGGACCCTGCCGTGCTGGCGCCAGCCCTCCTGCTGGCTGTAACCGTACCCATTTACGGTATGCTCTACGTGCCGATAATCTCCACGACGCCGCCCCTCGGCTTTGAGGGGGACATCCTCCTGGTGCTCCTACTCCTAGCCATCTCGGCGCTCAGCATCTCACTGGTGGGCTACGCGGCCCTCAGCCCCTACACGGTCGTGGGCGTTGGCAGGTTCATCGCGCAGTACACGATGTACGAGGCGGTGTTCATGTTCTGCATAGCTGCAGCGGCCATCCAAGCATCCTCACTCAGCATGAGCGGGCTGATAAGCTACCAGCAAGCTAAGGGCTGGCTCGTGCTCTACCAGCCGATAGGCTTTGTGGCCGCCTTCACCTCCCTCCTGGCGAAGCTGGAGAAGAAGCCCTTCGACCTCCCTCACGCGAAGCAAGAGATAGTGGCCGGGTGGATGACAGAGCTCAGCGGCAGGTCCCTCGCCTTCGCCAGAGTGTATGAGGACCTGAGCATGACCTGGGGCATCGCCCTCCTCGCAGCGATCTACCTGGGAGGCCCTCTGGGGCCGGGGTTCCCCGACGTCAGCCCCCTGCTCGGCTTCGCGTGGTTCGGCTTGAAAGCTCTGCTACTCAGCATCCTCATCGCGCTGGTGTCCGCCGCGCTCGTCAGAATCCGCGTCTACGGCTTGCCGCGCATCTTCTGGCGGGGTATCTACCCCCTCGTGCTCCTCCAGGTCGCGCTCGCCTGGCTGCTGAGGTGTCCCCTATGATGCTGGAGGGGTGCCTGGTCCTGGGGGCGGGTCTAGCGCTCGCAGCACTCTTCACACCTAGAACCGCGCAGTCCCTGCTGCTGCTCTTCGGCGGCACCTCGCTCCTAAGCCTAGCTGTGGCCGCGCTCTGCGGGCCTCTCTGCGGGGTAGTCGTAGCCACTCTGTACGCAGGCGCGCTGGTCGCGCTCATGGCCGTCTGGCTGATACTGGCTGAAACCGAGGAGGCGAGGAGAGATGCTATCTACTGGGTGGCTGTGGCGCTCATGATGATAGCCCTGCCCGCAGTCATCCTAACCGCCTGGGCGGGGGGCGTCAGCGCTACTAGTGCTGTGGGCAGTGCTGCGAGGGAGATAACCCCGAGCGACCTCCTGCTCCTCGCCTCCGTTCTGGTGGTTGCAGCCGGGGGGGCACCCTACGTCCTCTGGGGTGAGAGATGATGAACGGGCAGGTGGTGTTGATCGGGACTGCTTTGGTGCTGACGGTTGCGGGTCTGGCGGCGATCGCCGCGACCAGGAACATGGTGAAGGTCGTGATGGGGATCCAGGTGATCCTCCTCGCCGCGCTCCTAGTGCTGGCTGCCGCGTTCGTAGGCGCTGAGCACGCGCGGCCCACGCACTCTCTCCTACTTCCAGCGATAGCCGCAGCAGCCACAGAGGCTACCGGCATCGCGGTGCTAGCGCTCGTGTGGGAGAGGCACAGGACTGTTGACCCCCACAAGGTCTCCGAGCTGAAGGGGTGAGAGCATGGGCCTGGACCTGGTCCCACTACTACTGCTGGTGAGCAGCGTCGCTGCACTGGTTGTGGGCAGGTACTCCAGGAGGGCTTGCGAGCTGCTCGCTGTCGCAGCTTCCGGCGGCGCGGCAGCGCTCGCCCTCTACCTCATCCTAGGCGGCGCTGGCTCGCCGGGCGTGCTTCCGGTGCTGGCAGACCCTCTCTCGGAGTTCATGCTAGCTGTAGTGTGCGTGCTAGGCTTCCTCATCGTGGTCTACAGCGTGGGCTACATGGCGGGTGAGGAGGGGTTCGCGCGCTACTACTTCTTCATCCTGCTGTTCATCGGTGCGATGGCAGGCCTCGTGGTGGCGGCGGACATACTGCTCCTTTACCTGTTCTGGGAGCTCGTGGGCGTTTGCAGCGCCATGCTGATAAGCTTCTGGTGGGATAAGCCCGAGGCTCGGCGGGCGGGCCTCAAGGCGTTCACCGTTACGAGAGTGGGTGACGTGGGATTCCTGGCCGCGATAGCTCTGATAATCTACAGCGCTGGGACCACGAGCATCCCGGGCGTCATCCAGGCCCTCGGCGCAGACGCCAGCCTAGCCGGGCTCGTGGGGGCGCTGCTGCTCCTGGCTGCCGCCGGCAAGTCAGCCCAGTTTCCGCTCCTGGTGTGGCTGCCTGATGCGATGGAAGGTCCCACCTCGGTCAGCGCGCTGATCCACGCTGCGACCATGGTGAAGGCCGGTGTGTACCTGCTGTCCAGGTTCTACCCGGTCCTCACGGTGGAAGTCAGGGAGCTGCTGTTCTGGCTTGCGCTCGCCACGGCCTTCATGTCAGCTGTGTCCGCGCTAGCATCCTATGACTTGAAGAGAGTGCTCGCCTTCAGCACGATAAACCACCTAGCGCTGATGTTCCTGGCGCTCGCCGCTGGAGCCTGGGCTGCTGCACAGCTGCACCTGCTCTCGCACTCGCTGTTCAAAGCCCTCCTCTTCCTGTGCGCCGGCCTCATAGCCCACGAGGTGGGCACCAGGAACCTGGACGAGATCAGCGGGCTGTGGAAGGCTGGGCTGCGGCTGACAGGGGTTGCCTTCCTGGTCGGTGCGCTCAGCCTAGCCGGCGTGCCGCCTCTCCCAGGCTTTTTCACAAAGGAGGCTGTCCTCGAGGCTGTGGCGGAGCACCTGGTAGGGCCTGCCGGCGAGGCCGTCGTGCTCCTGCTGAGCTTCCTCTCGGCGGCGTACATCTTCAGGTTGTTCCTCAGGGTTTTCGCGGGCGAGCCCAAGAAGGAGTGCGAGGAGCACAACCTGTGGATGAGGGTGCCCATAGCCGCGCTAGCCGTGGCCACGCTGGCAGGCGCCCCCCTGATACTCCCGGTGTCCAAGTTCTTGGGCGTCCACCACGTTGAGGCCAGGCTCGACGCGTGGGCGCTCCTAGGGCTGGTCACGGGCTCCGCCCTGGCTTACGCCGTCTGGGGGCGGGGCTTGCTGGCTGGTCTGCGCGCAGCGCTGAAGCCCCTCGCCCGGCTCGCGGACAGAGTGTACCTGCTGGACGACCTCTACACATGGATTGCCCGCCAAGTCTCCCAGAGGCTGTCCTACGCTGCGGTAAGGTTGCAGCAGGGCAACCCGGCGGTGAACACGCTGTGGCTGCTCGGGCTCGTGATCCTACTCTCGATAGTCATCCTGGCGGTGGTGTAGCATGTGGGAGGCTGTTGAAAGCACCTACCTGCTGGTCCTCTTCGTGGGAACGGCTGCTGCGCTGAGCTCCAGGCTACTCCCGAGACGTGCGGCTTCAGCGGTGTCCACGGCAATTTCCGCAGCCGCGCTCGCGCTGCTACTCACTATGAGCTTGCAGGCAGGGGGGCTGGCAGGCTACATAGGCTTCGTGTCCACGGTCATCGGGCTGGCTGCCGTAGCGGCGGCAATCGACATAGTTCACGAGGACAAAGCCCTTCACAACGCGCTGGTGCTCGCCCTCTCAGGCTCGCTCGCGGTGCTCGCGGGCTCCGGGGACCTCATCAGGATCTTCATAGCCTGGGAGCTCATGAGCGTGAGCGTGCTCATACTCGTGGCATTCCACAGGGATAGGGAGGCTGCCGAGGCCGCCCTGAAGTACCTGATGCTGTGCGGTGTGGGATCCGCCCTAGCCCTCGTAGGCATAGCGCTAGTCGCCCTGGAGACTGGGAGCACGGCGGTAGGGGCTGTGCAGAGAGCCAGCATGCTGGCTCGAGCCCTGCTCGCAGTAGGCTTCGCGACGGAGGCCGCCCTCTTCCCACTCCACTTCTGGCTTCCTGACGCGCACATGGTCGCTCCCAGCACTGCCAGCGCCATGCTCTCAGGGATAGTGATCGAGGCTGCCGCCGTCCTGGCCTGGAGGGTCGCGGGCACCGACCCTGTTACCTCCCGCGTATTCCTCCTGCTCGCGGCGGCCGGAGCACTCCTAGGCAACCTCTCCGCGCTAGCCCAGGACGACTTCAAGAGGCTCCTAGCCTACAGCAGCGTGGCGAACGTGAGCTACGTGCTCATGGGCCTGTGCTCCGGGAGCGAGCTCGCGAGAACGTACGCGTACCTGCACATCGCAGCCCACGGCTTCCTCAAGGCCGCCCTCTTCCTGACCTCAGGGGTTCTCCTCGCGGTCCACGGCACCAGGAGCCTCGCAGCGCTGAGAGGCTCCGCAGCCCGCGACAACCTCCTGAAGCTGGTAGTCATAGCCTCGTGCCTGGGGCTCACCGGCGCTCCACCGCTGCTACCCTTCTGGAGCGAGCTCTTCCTAGCTGTAGGCCTCTTCGGCGCCTCACCACCGCTAGCACTAGCCTTCATCATAGCAGTGGTGATCTCCTTCGGCTACTACTTCAGAGTCCTCTACGGCCTCTCGGTCGGCGCGCCGAGCGATAGCTCCCAGAAAGCACTTACCACAGCAAAGCTGACAGCCCTCTCCCTAGTGCTGCTAAGCGCCGCGCTCTTCCTGCAGCCACGAGCACTCCTCGCCTTCTTCAGCCTAGCCTAAAGCTGCGCAAACTCAGGGTCATCTACAGCTCAGCTATCATGCTTCTTTGTAAAAGAAGTCCTGGTCAAAGGTTCTGTATTGATTTTAATAGAGCTGGAGAAACATATATTTCTTAGCAGAGAGTTACAAAGCCTCGGTGTTCCCTACGAGCCCCGCCTCCACGCTATTCCTCGTGCTGCTAGTAGGCCTGCTCGCTGGGGCGCTGGTCGTAATACTAGCCCTGCTGATGCCCAGAGGCCCCGATAGGGGGTTCAAGAGGCGGCGCTACGAGGCGGGCAACCCGCCGTCGGGGGAGGCCAAGGTCAGGCTCCCCTTCCAGTACTACGGCTACCTGCTTCTGTACCTGAGCGTGGAGCCCGCGATGGTCATCCTGTACTTGCTCACCTTCGCCGAGCGCTTCCCAGCATCCGCAGCGTTCATGCTGCTCGTGCTGCTCCCCGCCGTAGCCCTGGGCGCCAAGCTCGCCGACGAGCTGGAGAGGTGGAGGTTATGACCTGCCCCTTCGGCTTCGTGCTGGTGGGCAACCTCGAGACGTCCGCGAGGAGGGCCGCGCAGTGGCTCATCGAGAGGAAGCCCATAAGGACGCTGCGCGACTGGGCGATAACCTTCAGCCTGTGGCCCGTCCACTTCACAACATCCTGCTGTGGCGCGGAGTTCGCCGCGACCTCCGCACCCCGCTTCGACGCGGAGCGGTTCGGCTTCCTGCCCTTCAACTCGCCCAGGCAGACCAACCTGATGGTGATTGAGGGCACCTTGACGAGGAAGATGGGCGAGGCCGCTAAGATCGTCTACGACCAGATGCCGTGGCCGAAGTTCGTGATCGCCATGGGCGCCTGCGCGCTGGACGGGGGGCTCTTCTACAACAGCTACAACATCGTCAGGCCGAGGGAAATCCTCCCGGTCACGCACTTCATACCGGGGTGCCCTCCGAGGCCCGAGGCGGTGGCCCGTGCGATAATCATGCTTCAGAGGAGGGTGAGGAGCGGTGAGTGGGTCAAGCCAGCGTGAGCTCGTGAAAAGCGAGCTCGAGAAGCTGGGCTTCAAGGTGGAGGAGGCGCGCGACGTGCTGAGGGTTAGGGTGGAGCCCGGAGACCTGCGGAGGGCTGCTGAGGCCCTGGTGCAGCTGGGCTTCGACCACCTCGCCTCAGCCGAGGGGGTGGACTGGCCCGCGGAGGGCAGCATAGAGGTGGTGTATCACGCGGAGAGCTACGAGGAGGGTAAGCGGGGCTTCCTCGTGGAGCTCAGGGTCAAGGTGCCGCGCGACAGCCCGCGGCTCCCGACGCTGTTCGAGGTGTGGCCCAACGCCCTGTACCTCGAGAGGGAGACCTGGGAGATGCTGGGCGTGGTCTTCGAGGGGAACCCTGACCTCAGGCGCCTGCTCCTGCCGCCTGACTGGTCGGGGCCCCCTCCTCTGAGGAAGGACTTCAAGGTCGAGGAGGAGGGTATCTATGTCGAGTACGAGTAGCTTGGGCGGGCTTATGGCCCCCGGGGACGTTGTGAGAGCTAGGTTGCTCGCTAGGGAGGGGGGCGAGGAGGTTTACGAGCTGTTCATCGGGCCGCAGCACCCGTCCTCGGGTCACATGCGCTTTATCGTTCGGCTGGAGGGCGATGTGATCGTCAGCGTGGACCCCGACATCGGGTACGTGCACAGGACCATGGAGAAGCTCGCCGAGGGCCGGGAGGCCATCAAGGTCATACCGCTCCTCGAGCGGATGACGATCATAGACTCGCACAACGTCACGATAGGGCTTGTGCGCGCGATGGAGAAGCTGCTGGACGTGGAGCCGCCGCCCAGGGCGAGGTACCTGAGGACGCTGCTCTCGGAGATGAACAGGATCGCGAGCCACCTCTACGGCATAGGCATCGCCGGGATCATGCTCAACCACTCCACGATGTTCATGTGGGCGTTCGGCGACAGGGAGGTGTGGCTCCAGCTGGCCGAGGAGCTCACGGGCGCGCGGCTCACCCACACGTACAGCATCCCAGGCGGCGTCAGGCGCGACCTGCCTCAGGGCTTCGCCGAGAAGGCTGAGAAGGCGATCAGGTACATGGAGCGCAGGCTGGAGGAGTACAAGAGGATCTTCCTCGAGAACCCCCAGGTGGTGGCGAGGTACGAGGGAGTCGGCGTGCTCAGGAGGCACGAGGCGTCGAGGCTGGGAGTGGTGGGGCCCAACCTGAGGGCGAGCGGGGTCCGCTACGACGCGAGGCTCGCCGAGGACTACGCAGCCTACAGCGAGGTGGAGTTCGAGGTCCCCACCTTCGAGGAGGGTGATGCCTACGCGAGGATGAGGCAGAGGGTGGAGGAGATCAAGCAGAGCATGAGCATAATTAGGCAGGTGCTCAGGAAGATGCCCAGCGGGCCGTTCTTCGCGGAGAAGTACCTCAGGCTGCTGCCACCCAAGCTGCGCGACCAGGTGCTGAGCACGGGGAGGCTCAAGTTCCCCGCTATCTTCGCCACGATGAAGCTCCCGCAGGGGGAGGCGGTGGCGAGAGCCGAGATGGGCCACGGCGAGATCTTCTACCACATTATCAGCGACGGCGGCTCGAAGCCCTACAGGCTCAGGGTCGTGACACCGTCCTTCAGGAACGTGATCCTCTTCCGCTACCTAATGCCCGGACACCGCTTCATGGACTTCCCCGCGATATACGGCAGCCTGGACTACTTCCCACCCGAGGCGGACAGGTGATGGGCATGGGCGCGCTCGAGTGGCTTATCTCCCTGCTGCTGAGCCCTCAGGTCTTCGCGCCGCTGATCTTCCCAGGCCTTGCTACGGCCCTGGTTGTGCTCCTCACGGTGATATGGGCTGAGAGGAAGATAGCCGCCAGGGTGCAGATGAGGGTGGGACCCCTCTACGTAACCAGGCGCTTCGGAGGCGTGCTCCAGATGCTGGCTGACGGCACCCGCTACATGTTCCAGGAGTTCATAATACCCGAGACCTGCGACAAGCCGTACTTCGTCTTCGCCCCCATCCTCGCGCTGACCCTCGCGATCCTGCCCTTCGCCTTCATACCCGCCGCGCCAGGGTTCTCGCCCGTGAAATCGCCGCTCTCGCTGCTGGGCGCGCTCGCGGTCACCTCTGCTGTGCCGCTCGCCGTGCTCCTGATGGGGTGGAGCTCTGAGAACAAGTTCGCGATACAGGGGGCTGTAAGGGAGGCGTTCATGACCGTGGCCTACGAGGCCGTGGTCTTCATCTCGGCCCTGGCGATGGGGGTTGCCTACGGCACCCTCGACCTCGAGGAGGCTGTGCTGCGCCAGCGCCTGCCCGGCGTGCTGCTCAACCCGGTCTCCGCCTTCGTCTTCTTCGTGGGCATGGTTATGAGCTCGGGGAAGCTCCCCTTCGACATCGTGGAGGGCGAGCAGGAGATCGTGGCCGGCCCCTACGTCGAGTACAGTGGGATCATCTTCGGGATCGGGATGGGGCTCGCCTACCTCAAGCTCTACGCCTTCTCCCTTCTCTTCTCCCTCCTCTACCTGGCAGGCTGGGAACCCCTACCCGCACCCCTGTACAACCTCTACCCGGCGCTGGGCGGGGTCCTGCTCTTCGCGAAGGCCTACCTGGTGATGCTCTTCGTGGTCTTCCTGAGGTCCGTCTACGGGAGGTACCGCCTGGACCAGGCGCTGAGGGCGGGGTGGAGGGTTTACTTCCCGCTCGCCCTCCTCTCGGTCCTCATATCCGTGGTGGTTAGGGTGGTGGGTTATGCCTAACCCCCTGTACTCGTTTCCCAGGCACCTGAGGGCCATAGCGACGGGCCTGAAGTACCTGATAGCGCCCAACAGGATGACGGTGTACTACCCCGAGAAGGTGATCGAGCTGCCGCCGGGCTACAGAGGGTTGATACGCTACCACCCGGAGCTCTGCGTACAGTGTGGCTTGTGCGCGATGATCTGCCCAGCTGCCGCGATGAAGATGTTCGTGAAGAAAGGCGAGAAGAAGGGGAGGCCGGGCGTGAACTACCAGAGGTGCATCTTCTGCGGCTTTTGCGTCGATATCTGCCCGCAGAACGCGCTCGAGATGGTCAGGGTGCACGACGTCGCGTACGATCGGTGGGAGGACATGGTGCTCCCTCCCGAGAAGCTGGCCCAGGAGCCCGTCTCGCCGGCGCTGGCTGAGGGGGCGAAGGTCGTTAGACCCGTGTTCAGCGAGGAGAGGGGGTTGGTCCATGAGCCAGCTTAGCCTCTTCACAGTGTACCTGCTGCTGGCCGGGGCGACCGCCATCGCGTCGGCCGCGCTTGCCGTGAAGACCAAGGAGGACTTCTACGCGGCGGTCCTGCTCGGCATCACGGGTCTCAGCGTAGCCGCCCTCATCGGGCTGCTGGGCTACACGTTCCTGGCGGTCTTCCACGTCCTGGTCTACGTCGGCGCGACAGTGATGTTCGTGGTATTCGGCGTCGTGCTGGTGGGTAGGAGCGCTGGGTCGGAGCGGCGCATGGCGCTGCCAGCGGCGGTCACCTCGCTGCTCGTGGCGGGTGCGGTCTACGTGCTCCTGCGCCAGGCCGCTGTCTCCCGGGTCGGCGTGGACCTCGCAAGGGCGGCGTCCGAGCTCTTCGAGGGCAGCGCCACCGCCCTGGTTTTCCTCGCGCTGGCCCTCGCCTCGCTCGTTGTCGCGGGCCTCTCGATAGCGTCGGGCAGGGGTGGTGGGGAGTGATGGGCGAGGTCCTGGCTGTTGTCTCCGCGGCGCTGTTCGGGCTTGGAGCCTACGGGGCGCTCACCAGCAGAAGCGCGGTGAAGGTGCTCATCTCCCTCGAGATAATGTTCAACGGGGCTGTGCTAGCCGCGCTCCTGCTCACCTCTAGCACAGCTCCTGGGGCTGGGTTCCAGCTCGTCCTGTTCGCAGTGGCCCTGGGGAGCGTGGAGGTGGGGGTTCTCGTCTCGATCCTGATCCTCCTCTACCGGAGGATGAGGACTGTTGACGTTTACCAGGTTCCCGGGTTGGAGGTGGTTGAGTGATGAGCGAGGTACCGTACCTCTGGTTAAGCTTGCTGGTGCCGCTGGCAGCCGCTGTCCTCTCGCTGCTGCCTAGGCTCGGCAAGAGAGCGCTAGCTCTGCTGAACTCGCTCTCCCTAGCAGTCTCCGCGCTCCTGCTCCTGGCCGCCTACGCCCTGCACGGGATAAAGGGGGTGTGGCTGGACCCGCTGCGCTTCAGCATGGGTGGGCTCGGCACCTTTGCCCTGGCGATCGACCCGATGGTCTTCCTGGTGGCCTTCTCGATCGCTGCAACGACCGCTGCCATCGCGCTCTACAGCGAGCCGTACATGGAGCACAGGTTCGAGGAGCTCGCGCACGAGGGTGCTAGGGCTCCTGGCTGGAGGGCCTACTACTTCCTCTACACGCTGTTCGCGCTCGCCATGATCGGCACGGTGATGTCGACAAACATCATCGAGTTCTACGTGTTCCTGGAGCTGACGCTCATCCCCAGCTTCCTCCTCATAGCCTTCTACGGCTACGGCGATAGGGTGAGGATAGCCATCATGTACCTGCTCTGGACCCATGTGGGAGCCCTCCTCTTCCTCATAGGGGCGCTGGCCGTCGGCTTCCAGAGGGGCTTCGACTTCATCAGCCCCCAGGGAGCGTTCCTCAGGGGGCTGGGCGAGGGGGTGCCAGCCTACGCCTTCGCGCTCATGATCCTCGGGCTGTCCGTGAAGCTGGCAGCGCTCGGGGTGCACATGTGGCTCCCCTACGCGCACGCCGAGGCGCCCACACCGGTCTCCGCGCTGCTCAGCCCCAACCTGATCGGGCTGGGCGCAGCTATGATGTTCAGGATCGTGTACGTCCTCTTCCCATCCACGTTCACCGCCGCGAGCCCCGCCCTGATGGCGTGGGCGCTCGCAACGATCATATACGGCGGGCTCATGGCGCTCAGCCAGACGGACTTCAAGCGCCTCCTGGCCTACAGCAGCATCTCGCAGATGGGCTACCTGCTGCTGGGCCTCGCCTCGGTCTCCGCGTACGGCGTGGCGGGGACCTTCCTGCACTACCTCGTCCACGCGTTGGGGAAGGCTGTCCTCTTCGGCGTTGCGGGCGTGCTCATCGCGACGTACCACGGCCTCAGGGACATAACGAGGATGGGCGGCCTGGCCGAGAAGATGCCCTACACGGCCTCCCTGGCGCTGCTGGGCTTCATGCACATCACCGGGATCCCGCCGACGGCCGGCATATGGAGCGAGTACATGATCCTGAGGGGGGCTGTTGAGCGCTCGCTGTCGCTCGGGCCGGGGTGGTACATCGGCGTTGCCGCGGCGCTGCTGGTGGGCGTCGGCCTCTCGACCGCCTACGCGTTCCTGACCATGCGGAGGATCTTCTACGGGCCCCTGAGGGTCGAGGGGGCCAGGGAGGCTCAGGCGAGGCTCTGGGGCCCGCTGCTGCTCCTCGCAGCCCTAGGAGTCGCGTCCTTCGTCATAGCCTCCCCGCTGATAGACCCCACAGTCGAGGTCGTGAGGAGCGTGATAGGTGGTTGAGTTGGAGAAGGCTCTAGCGCTGCTCTCCTGGCTCGCGCCGTACGCTGGGTCCTGCCTAGTCTTGCTGCTGCACAGGGCCAGCTGGAGGGCTAAGTCCGCTGCTGCGATCCTCTCCATCCTGGTCTCTGCGCTCGCCTCCACGCAGGCTGCGCTCTACGTCGCCTCGACAGGGCACGAGCTGCACGTCAGCACGACCTGGGTGGGCGCGCTCTCCGCCAACGTGAGCGTGCTGTTCGACGGCCTCTCGAGCCTCATGGCGCTGGTGGTGTCGTGGCTGAGCTTCCTGATAGCCGTGTACAGCTACGAGTACATGCGCGGGGAGGTGGGCGAGACCAGGTACTGGTTCTTCTTCACCTTCTTCGTCGGCAGCATGATGCTTCTAGTGCTCTCAAACAACCTAGTGACGATGCTCGTGGGCTGGGAGGGCACGGGGCTCGCGAGCTACGCGCTGATAGGGCACTGGTTCACGGACGAGGAGGAGAGGTGGGTGGGCGACCCGGGCAGGCGCGCGCTCGGGGTACCCATGTGGTTCGAGCCAAGCCACTCCGGCTTGAGGGCCCTCGTCTTCACGCGCCTCGGAGACGTCGGCATGGTGGTGGGCATCGCCACCCTCCACACCGTCGTCGGCACCACGCTTCTCAGCGAGATCTCCTCGGGCGTCTGGGCTGGCAGGCTGCTGGCTGCGGGCGTGCTCCCCGCGTTCCTCTGGCTCCTCTTCCTGGGCGCTATGGCGAAGAGCGCGCAGGTGCCGTTCCACGAGTGGCTCGTCACAGCGATGACAGGCCCGACCTCTGTCAGCGCGCTGATCCACGCGGCGACGATGGTGAAGGCCGGTGTCTACTTCCTCTTGAGGTTCGCTCCCATACTCGTCGCCGCAGCAGCGGCGGCCGCGGGGGCTGCTGGTGTGATCTCGGATTTCCTGAGCTCGCTGGCGCTGGTAGGGGCTCTCACAGCGTTCGTGATGGCCACGATGGCCCTCGTGAGCAGGGAGCTGAAGCTCATCCTGGCTTTCTCGACCGCAAGCCAGCTAGGCTACATGTTCCTGGGAATCGCCGCGGGGACCCTGGCGGGCGGCGCGTTAGCGGGGCTCGCGGCTGGCTTCTCCCACCTCCTCAGCCACGCTGTCTTCAAGGCCGCGCTCTTCCTCGCGGCTGGGGCGGTCATACACGCTGTTCACAGCCGCTTCGTGGACGACATGGGGGGTCTCGCGCGGGACATGAAGCTCACGGCTTTGGCCTTCCTCCTGGCGGGCCTAAGCCTAGCCGGCATACCGCCCTTCGCCGGGTACTGGACGAAGGACGAGATAGTCCACGTGGCCGCCGAGGCCGGCCTTCTGCTGCCCACCCTTCTGGCAGTGGTCACCGCTGGGCTCACCGCCTGCTACACGGCCCGGGTTTTCTCCAGGGTGTTCCTCGGGGAGGGGCACGGGCACGCGCACGAGCCTGGCCCAGCCATGCTCCTACCCTACCTCGCCCTGGGGCTCGCCAGCGCGGCCTTGGGCGCGGCGTGGCCACTCCTCTCACAGGGGCTTGAGGGCGTGCTGCACCACACACTGGGCGCGGAGGGGGGTGGCGCTGCTCTAGCCCACGCCGCGCATCACATACCGGGCGCTGTAGAGGCCGCGCTGCTGCTAGCAGTCACGCTCTTCCTCGCGACCCTGTACGCCTACGGGTTGGCTGGGGTGCGACCGTACGCGGCCGTCTCAAGGAGCCCCCTGCTCTCGAGGCTGCACTCCTTCCTCTACGACCGCTGGCTCCTGAACAGCGTTTACTACCGCGTGGTCGTCGGGGGCTTCAGGGGCTTGTCCTCCGCCCTATCCCGCTACGTTGACACGGGTCTCGTGGACAGGCTGTACCACCGCGCGATCCCGCTCGCGTTCCAGGGAGCAGTCAGGGCGGTTTCGAGGTACCTGGAGGCTACGTGGGACAGGCTGCTCCACGTCAACCTGGTGAGCGCCTTCGCGAGCCTGTGGAGGGCTTTCCGCAGCCTGCAGACAGGCAAGGCGCCGCACTACATCGCTCTGCTGTGGGCCGGCGCGGCGCTACTACTCCTGATAGTGCTCCTAGGGTGGTTGCCATGGTAGGCTTCGAGCTGCTTGTGTGCGTGCTAGCGGCGCCAGCGCTGCTGCTACCCTTCCTGGCGCGCTGGCCCAGGGTCTCCAGGCTCGTGGCGCTCGCCAGCGTGGCGATGGCCGCCGCTGTGCACGCACTGGGGCTTCCGCGCAGCCTCTCAGGAGAGCTGAGCGCGGACACGTTTACATGGGCTGTGCTCGCGGTGGCCATGCTTGACGCACTCGCAGCCCTTGCCGGCTTCGCAGACCCCCTGCGCGAGCACGAGGAAGGAGTGCCGCTCCTGAGCCTGGCGCTCTTCTCCCTCCTGGGCGTGGTGGGCCTTGCCTACGCAGGGACCCTGCTCATGCTCCTCGCGTCGTGGGTGCTCTTCTCCGCGGCCTCCTACGCGGTTGTCGCGCTGGCTAGGGACAGGTTCTCGGCGGCCGGCGCCGCGAAGTACGGGTTGATGAGCGTCGCCTCCTCCTCCCTGCTCCTCCTGGCGCTAGCCGCGCTGGCCGCCGCCACCGGTGGGCTTCGGCTGGCTGCGGTGGGCGCGGCGGGGCCGATGCTGGCGGTGGTGGCAGCCCTCTCGCTTGCAGCGGTGGGCTTTAAGATAGGGGTCTTCCCCTTCCACGCCTGGCTGCCCGACGTCTACGGGGTCTCCGACCCCCTGCCGGTGTCGCTGGTCTCCGCGCTCTCGAAGAGCGCAGCCGTGATAGCGGTGTACAAGGTCGCCCAGGTCGCAGCCCCCGCCCTGGGGGTGGACTGGCTGAACTTGTTCGGGCTGGCCGCGCTGCTGACGATGACATACGGCAACGTGACCGCGCTGCTCCAGAGGGGGTTCCAGGGGCTCCTCGCGTACAGCAGCATCGCTCACGCCGGCTACATCCTCGTCGGCCTCTCCGCCCTGCCGCTCCAGGGCGAGACCAGGCTGCTGGCCCTCTACGGCCTCCTCATGCAGCTCATCGCCTACTCGTTCGCCAAGACCGGGCTCTTCCTGCTGGCGAAGATGCTGCGCCCCGCCGGGGCAAGCCCCTCGAGGCTTGACGACCTCAGGGGGCTGAGCGGGGCTGACCCTGGGTCATCGGCTGCCGCGCTGGTGCTCGTGCTCAGCCTGATGGGCATGCCGCCGCTGGCCGGCTTCTGGGGGAAGCTCTACCTCTTCCTCTCGGTCGTGCAGCAGGCTCCGTGGCTCACCGCCGCCGCCCTGCTCAACACGGGCGTTGGAGCAGCCTACTACGCCCGCCTGGTCAAGAGCATGTACTTCGAGGCTGGCAGCCCGGCTGTGCAGCCTTACAGAAGCACCCGCGCGGCACTGCTGGCCTGCAGCGCTGTAACAGTTGCAGCAGGCCTCCTACCCTTCTTCCTGCCGCCCGCGGCCTGGCCCTGAAAAGCACTCGTAAATCTCCGGGGAAACTTTTTATACACTCCCGTGTGCTCCTGCACATGCCGGTACCTGCTCGCTGCGAGACCGAGGAGAAACTATTCTCGAAGCTCAGAGGGCACGGTGTAAAGTATCTGGAGGTGGCCTTCCAGGACCTAGAGGGGCGCATCAGATCCCGCGTCGTCAAGGTGGGCGCGGCCGGCCACCTCCTGAACGGCTTCAGGGCGGACGGCTTCTCTATCGGCTTCCTCCCGGTTGAGAGCTCGGACCTGCAGGTCGTCCCCGACTTCTCCACGCTTAGGCTCTACCGAACGAGGAGGGGGGTCTTCGGCTTCGTGATCGCCGACCTGTACTACGAGGGCAAGCCCCTGCCCACATACCCGCGCTACCTGCTGCGCGAGGTGGCGAGGAGGGCGCCCGTCGAGGTGAAGGTCGGCGTGGAGCTCGAGCTCTACCTCCTGAGGGACGGCAGGCCGGCCGACGGGCACGGGTACTGGGAGGCGGGGGGCCAGGGGCTCGAGGTGCTGCTGGACGTTGTGGAAGCTGTGGACGGCTCCGTCGAGGTACACTCGGTGCACCACGAGGTGGGGCCGGGCCAGTACGAGCTGCTGCCTGCACCGCAGGACCCCGTGGCGGCTGCGGACACCGTGGTCTTCCTGAAGAGGGTTGTGAGGGCGGTTGCCGCCGAGAGGGGGCTCACGGCCACGTTCATGCCGAAGCCCTTCGAGGGGCTGCCGGGGAGCGGGATGCACCTGCACTTCAGCGCGGAGAGAGGCGGGGAGCAAGTCTTCACCAGCGACGGGGAGCTGACGGAGGAGGGGAGGGGCTTCATCGGCGGGCTGCTGGCGCACGCGCGAGAGCTCGCAGCGCTCACAAACCAGTCCGTGAACTCCTACAAGAGGCTGGTGCCAGGGATGGAGGCTCCCGTCTACATCGCGTGGGGTCCTGGCAACAGGTCCGCGCTGGTCAGGGTGCCCCTCTCGGGCAACGGTGTGGACAGGACGATCGAGTACAGGCTCCCCGACTCGTGCGGGAACACCTACCTGATTATAGCGGCTGCGTTGCTGGCGGGGCTCAGGGGGCTCCAGGAGAAGGCAGACCCCGGCCCACCGCTACGCTCCAACGCCTACGGGCTGCAGGGGCTCCCTAGGGTGCCCGAGAGCCTGGGCGAGGCTGTGGAGGAGCTGGCGAGGTCCCGGGCCGCCCGGGATAGCCCCCTAGCCGCAGTTCTCGAGAAGTACCTGGAGCTGAAGCAGCGGGAGTGGCGGGAGTACCTCGAGGTCTGCAAGAGCGGCTGTCCAGGGGTGACTGAGTGGGAGGTGGCGAGGTACCTTGAGCGCTAGTCCCTCCTAGCGCTGTGGTGCAGCTCGCTCAGCACGCGCTTCGCCGCCTCGGCCACGGCCTCCCTGCTTCCCATCCTTGGCCTCCAGCCCAGGCTCTTGAGCCTCTCGATCTTGAGCGCGATGCGCTTGACGTCGCCGGGCCACCCGACGCCGTGGAGCACTGGCTTGTAGACGCGCTTGACGCCTTGCAGCCCCATTGCCTCAGCGACTATGTCCGCGACCTCGTTGACGGTGATCCAGTCCTCGCTGGCCACGTTGTACACGTTGAAGCCCTGCCCGCTCTTCCTCCAAGCGGTCATCGTGGCTTCGACCGCGTCGCTGACGTGCACGTAGCTCCTGGCCTGGGTGCCGTCCCCGAGGATCTCGAGCTCTGTCGGGTTCCTCAGCAGCTTGTTGACAAAGTCCCATACGACGCCGTGCCTGAGCCTCGGGCCGACGACGTTCGCGTACCTGAGCACCACCGCCCTCACCCCGTAGAGCCTGGAGTAGGCGTGGATCAGGCTCTCGCAGGCCGCCTTGCTCGCTCCGTACACCGATACGGGCCTCACGGGCGCGTCCTCGCCCACGGGTATCTCCTCGGGCTCGCCGTAGACAGAGCTGGAGGATGCGAAGACCAGCTCCTTAACGTCCCCCTTCCTCACCGCCTCGAGGAGGTTGAAGGTGGCCACCACGTTCTCGTTGAAGTGTATCTCAGGGTTCGTCGTGCTCACCCTCACCTCGGGGTTCGCGGCGAAGTGGAACACCGCATCCACGCCCTTGACGCTCTCCTCAGCCTTAGCAGGGTCCTTCAGGTCCGCGCTCAGCACCTCGACCCGCCCGCTGCCCAGGTGGTGCCTGATGTTCCCCAGGGAGCCGCTGCTGAAGTTGTCGACAACGCGCACGCGGAAGCCCTCCTCGACCAGCCTGTCGACAATGTGGCTACCGATGAAGCCTGCGCCACCTGTCACCAGCACTAGTCCTTGCACGCAGTCCTCCGGAGCACCCGGCATAAAAACACTTCTCGTGGCGCAGGCGGGCCTCGCCGCATAGCCTTATAGCCTTCCAGCCCGAATCTTACTCTTGATGAAGGATATCGTGGAGCAGTACTGGAGGGAGCTGGAGTGGGCTAGGGAGCTGAGGAGGAAGGAGGCAGACTGGAGCTACATCGAGTCCAGGCCGGAGCCGCTTAAAACCGCCTTGAAGCTCCTGGTTGAAACGGGGGACCTCTGGTACGCTGCAGCGCTCACGGGTGTGGATCTCGAGGAGCTCAACGAGGAGAGGATCAAGGCCAAGATCCCCATAGTGGTGGTTTAGCTGTCCGCGCGGGCTCCAGCCGCCGTAGTCGATGCATGCTTCCTCATAAACTGGGCGAGGTTTAGGCGGCGGATGGACATATTCTCCCTCTACAGGCGGCTCCTCGCACCCTTCGTGGTGTTCTCCGAGGTTAGGCGGGAGCCCGCCAGAAGCTTCGCCTTCACGCTAGCTACTGAGAGAAAACTGCTCGTCGTGCCCAGGCTCGAGGCTGTCGACTCCCTAGCGCTCAGGATCTTCGAGCTTGTAAACGCTGACCCCAGCCTCCCGTCAATAGACCCTCCGGAGGCTTACGCGCTCGCCTTCGCCAAGCACTCGGGGCTACCGCTGCTCACGGACAACGCATCCCCTAAGCTGGCCGCGATGACCCTCGAGGAGCTGCGCGGGACAATGGTCCTTGACTCGCTAGACGTCCTGAAGGCGCTCTACCCTAGGGAAACGCTTTTAAGGGTTCTCGCGGAGTTCACAGAGGACACCGGTGTCAGGTTCTCAGAGAGAAGGCTGCGCGAACTCGGACTTGCTTGAGAGGATCCTCCGGGAGAAGGGTTTGAGGGTGGACTGGGAAGCCTACAGGAGGCTCACCTCTGCCCTAGCGGAGGAGCTGGAGTGGGCTAGGGAGCTGAGGAGGAAGGAGGCAGACTGGAGCTACATCGAGTCCAGGCCGGAGCCGCTCAGAAGCGCCCTGGAGAAGCTCGTGGAGACAGGCGACCTCAAGCTCGTGTCGAGGCTCTACTCGATACCCTTGGAGGAGCTTAACGAGGAGAGGATCAGGGCGAGGATACCCCTCGTCGTGGTCAGCCTGAGCGAAAGCGGGGCTACGCACACCTGACCGCGCGGGCCTGCCGGTCCGACTACATCTGTGCGCTCAGGCTTTAAAGCGGGCGGGCTACCAGGCTGTGTGACCAGGCTCAAGCTTGGGAAGCTGGAGTGGTCGGCTTTGGAGAGGCTCCTCCGGCTGCTTCCCGTCAGCGGCGAGGGGGTTCTCGTGGGCCCCGGGGTCGGCGAAGACGCCGCTGTGATCAGGGCGGGGGAAGGGTTTATCGTCGCCCACGTGGACCCGATAACGGCCGCTGCGGAGCGCGTCGGCTACCTGGCGGTGCACGTCGCAGCGAACGACGTGGCTGTGAGGGGCGTGAGGCCGCAGTGGTTCATGCCCACGGTGCTGCTGCCCGAGGGAGCTGAGGAGGAGCTGGCGGAGCGGGTTTTCCGGGACATGGCGCGAGCGCTCCGCGAGCTGGGCGGCGTCGCGGTGGGTGGCCACACCGAGGTCTCACCCGGTATCAGCAAGCCAATCGTCGTGATGGCCGCCATGGGCTACACCAGGGGCAGGGTCGTCCTGACCAGCGGCGCGAGGCCGGGCGACGTGGTCTTAGCTGCCGGCAGGCTGGGCGGCGAGGGTGCCGGCGTGATAGCGTGGGACTTCGCCGATAGGCTGAGGGCGGCGGGGGTGCCCCCGGAGGTGGTGGAGAGGGCTAGGAGGTTTGTCGAGGAGATTAGCGCCGTCGAGGCGGCTCTCGTCCTCAGGGACTACGCCTCCTCCATGCACGACCCCACCGAGGGGGGCCTCCTGCAGGCCCTGCGGGAGGTCGCCCTCGCGAGTGGCGTGTGCATCCGGGTGGATCTCCGCAGGGTGGCCCTGGACCCCGTGGTGAAGGCCGTGACGGGCGCTGCTGGCGTGGACCCGCTGAGGCTGCTCAGCAGCGGCTCCGTCGTCGCCACTGTCCCGCGGGAGCACGCCGAGAGGGCCGTCCAGGCGCTGAGGAGCCGGGGCATCCAGTGCAGCGAGGTAGGGGTTGTTGAGGAGGGGCCCCGGGGCCTCGTCGTCCTGGAGAGCGAGGAGGGCGAGAGGAGGGTTGAGGAGGACATCGTAGACGAGATATACAAGCTGTGGCAGGCTTAGCGCTTGGAGCGCAAGAGTTTTCTCCCGGCGGCAGGGGGTGACCTCGTGGCGAGGCAGGTAGTGCTGGTACCCCTGGCTTCGAGGCTGCACGGCGAGGAGTACTACCGCGGGCTGCTGGAGTTCCTCCTGGAGCGTATTGGGGGTGGGCTCGGAGCGGCCGAGGTGGTCACCACGCCCGAGGAGGCCGCTGAGGCGGGGAGGAGGTACGCGGGCGACCTGCCCCTGCTCCTCTTCCTGACGGGTGGCACCAGCGGCCTAGCGAGGGAGTTCGTCGCAGCGGGGGGCTTCGGGTCCGTCGCCATGCTGGCGCACGGGGAGCACAATAGCCTGGCCTCGGCCGTCTCTGCCCGCTACAAGCTGGAGGCGAGGGGTGTGGGCGTGTGGCTCTCCCACTGCTACAGCCCCTGGGACCCGAGCTGCGCCGAGAAAGCCAGGAGGCTCGCCGCGGTGGCCAGGACCGCTGCCAGGCTGCACGGGGCCAGGGTGGCGGTGGTCTCAAGGAGGGAGCCGGAGAGCGCAGCCCCGCTGCGTGAGAAGCTCGGCGCCGAGGTCCGGGTGATAGCCCCTGGCGAGCTGGAGCGGCTCGCCGAGAGCGCTGGCGCGGAGCTTGCCAAGGCCTTTGCCCGCGAGGTCTCCGTCACGCTGGGGGTAGAGGGGGCAAGGCTTGAGGAGGTTGGCAGGGTGTACGCGGCCTTGAAGGGCATCTTCCAGCAGGGCTTCGACGCCGTAGCCCTTGACTGCTTCGACTACCTGGTGGAGCACAGGGTGACGCCATGCCTGGCGCTGGCCAAGCTGAACGCAGAAGGCCTCGTGACAGCATGCGAAGCTGACCTGCAGGCGCTGACGCTGATGCTCATCTCGAAGGAGCTCACAGGGGTTACGGGCTGGATAGCCAACGCCACGGCCTTCAAGGGCTCCACAGGCTTTTTCTCGCACTGCACCATAGCCCTCAACATGATCTCGCGCGGCAGAGTCATGGCGCACTTCGAGTCAGGCTACCCCTACGCCCTCGCAGGCGAGCTCGCCCACGAGGTCTACACGATAGCCTCGCTCGCGCCTGACTTCTCGCTGCTGGCAGCCGGTGTGGCTAGAGTGGTCAGCTCCGGGAACCTGGTGGCTAGCGCCTGCCGGACGCAGGCACTGGTGGAGCTAGGCCCGGCTGCCGAGGATGTGCCGAGGCTCGCGCCGGCTAACCACCACGTGTTTATGCCCGGCGTGCTTGTCGAGGAGCTGGAGGCGCTGGCAGCGCTGCTAAAGCTTGACTACTTGCAGTACTAGTGCGCGAAATTCACAAATCTTTCTGCACATGCAAGGGTGGGGAAGACCATGCTGCTAGGATCGCTGCTCGGGAAGAAGGTTCTCACGCTTGATGGCGTTCACGTAGGGGAGGTCGAGGACCTCGAGGTCTCCGGGAGCTGGAAGGTGGAGAAGCTGATCCTCAGGCTTAAAAGGGAGGTGGCTAGGGAGCTGGGCATGCGGCTAGCTCTACGCCCCAGAGGAGCCGTGAAGGTCGAGCACGTCAGAGGTGTGGGCGACTACATCACCCTGGCCGTGGAGGGCAGCAAGCTGAGAGATGTCCTGGAGCCCCTGTGAGCGCGCGGGGGTGCGGAGACGGGGACACAGCATCGGACTACCGGGCACTCCTCACTGATCGGGGCCGCTGAAGGCTCCTCATCCACACCCTCGATGGCTACCACGTTTTTAAGCATGATGCGCGCCTCATTTTCGGTGAGCAGGGTAGATAGAGCGCCTCTCCACCTCCTGCAGCGCGCGCTGCAGGCGATAAAGGAGGGCAGGGCTAGGACGGATGTCGAGCTGGCGAGGGTCCTCGGCGTGGGGCTGGAGGAGGCCAGGCTCGTGGTTGCCGCGCTGAGGGGGAGCGGGCTGCTGAGAGAGGTCTACGCTAGCTGCGCCTCCCCCTGCGAGGCCTGCCCTCTCAAAAGCTCCTGCATACTCCGCGAGCAGCGCCTACGCCTCTACGTCGCCGCGGAAAGAGGGGGCTCCGCGGGGCGCGAAGGCTAGTGCTCGGTGCCCGCCCGCGCTTCGAGCTCCGCAGCGACCTTCTCCACGATCCTGTGGTGATACTTCCCCTCTTCTGCCACCGCCTCGAGGAGCAGCTGCTCAACGCCTGAGAGCGCTAAGGAGAAAGCTCTGGAAGCGATCTGCATATAGGCTTCCTCGCCTGCAAGCCTCTCCGCATCGCCCAGCCTCCTGAGAGGAGCCGCCAGCTCCCTTGGACCAGGTCTCCAGCCGCTCTCTAGCTCGGCAGCCGCCTTCTCAAGCTCGGCTATGATCCTCTCCCCGGCGGACTCCAGAGCACCCTCGTAACCCGCGCGCGTCAACCGCGCGCTAACCTTTAGAGGAGTTTTTACTCGGATTTCTACGGGGGACTTTGGGCGAGTGCAGGATCTGCGGCAGGAAGTCGAGCCTCGTTTCCTCCGCGCTTGGCGTGTGCCTAGAGTGCCTGAGGAGCGACCCTAAGGCTGTGGAGGTGGCGATGGAGGCTCACAGGGAGGAGAGGCTGCGCCTGGGGCTCCCGGCGGAGCCTCCAAGGGGTGCGGAGGGGGTGCGCTGCAGCGTGTGCGATGCGGAGTGCGTGGTACCTGAGGGAGGGGTGGGGTACTGCGGCCTGGTGAAGAACGTGGGTGGGCGGCTGGTGAACCTGGCAGGAGCCCCGCAGACGGGGATCCTCGAGTACTACTACGACCCGCACCCTACCAACTGCGTTGCCTACTGGTTCTGCCCCGGGGCGACGGGGCTCGGCTACCCGAGGTGGGCGGTGAGCCCCGGCTGCGAGAGGGGCTACGCCAACCTCGCGGTGTTCTACGGGGCGTGCAACTCGAACTGCCTGTTCTGCCAGAACTGGTTCTACAGGCACCTGCTGGTGAGCCGCTCGCCCAGGGTCTCCGCCGAGGAGCTCGTCCAGGCCGCGAGGAGGAGACCCACGACCTGCATCTGCTTCTTCGGGGGCGACCCGGGGCCGCAGGTGACGCACGCGCTGCTGACCGCCAGGCTGCTCTCGGAGAGCTTCAAGGGAAGGGTGATGCGGGTGTGCTGGGAGACGAACGGGCACATGAACCCGAGACTGTTCAAGGCTGTCCTGAGGACCTCGCTGGAGAGCGGGGGCATCGTGAAGATAGACCTGAAGGCGTGGACGCCCAGCGTCTACAAGGCCCTCACGGGCAGGGACCTGGGCGCCGTGCTGGAGAACGCGAGGCAGGCGCTGGAGCTGGCCCGGGAACGGCCCGAGGTGCCCCTGTTCACGGCAAGCACCCTCCTCGTGCCGGGCTACGTGGACGAGGAGGAGGTGCGCATGATCGCGCGGTTCATCGCCTCGGTGAACCCGAGCACGCCCTACTCGCTCCTCGCGTTCCACCCAGACTTCAGGATGGGCGACCTACCGCCGACCAGCAGGAGGCACGCGCTGGAGGCCTACAGGGCTGCCAGGGAGGAGGGGCTCGAGAACGTGCACATAGGCAACGCTTGGCTGCTCACCAGGCACGACTACGCCCCGTAGAACTTGCTAGAACTCGAAGCGCTCCCCGGGCTTCAGCACGACCACGCGGGTGCGCAGCCCCCTCTCCTCCACGAGCCTCTTGAACTCCTCCGGAGTGCCCCAGAGCACGGGGAAGGTCCCGTAGTGCATGGGTATCGCGACCTCGGGCTCTATCAGCTCGACAGCCTTAGCCGCCTCCCTGGGGCCCATCGTGAAGTGACCTCCTATCGGCAGCAGCGCCACCTTGGGCCTGTAGAGCTCCCCCACGAGCTTCATCTCCATGGTCAGGCCAGTGTCGCCAGCGTGGTACACAGCCCCCTCCCTGCCTATGATCACGGCGCCGGAGGGGGCGCCGCTGGAGGAGCTGTGGAGCGCGGGGACCAGGACCACCTCGAGGTCGCCGAGCTTGACCGGGCCGCCGATGTTGGCGCCTATCGCCTGCCCGCTCCGCGCACTCCTCCCTATGCGCTCAGCGGTCTCGTAGACCGCCACGAGCTTGCACTGGGGGTTCCTCCGCAGAATCTCCGCAGCCTCGCCCGCGTGGTCGCCGTGGTCGTGCGTGACCACGATGAGGTCTACCGGGCCCACCTCCTCGGGCTTCACCGGGGACATAGGATTGGTGAGCCAGGGGTCCACGAGGATTCTCTTGCCGCTGAGCCCTATCTCGAACGCTGCGTGGCCTAGAAAGCGGACGTACGCCATGCCCCACCCCCTCTGAAGCCGCCGAGCCGGGTAATTACCCTTTCCGCCCGCTCTAGGCGCTGCCCCCGCTCGCCGAGCTCTCCTGGCAGCAGCCGCCCCCGGCCTCCTTCTTCGCCTCCTCCTCCAGCTTCTTCAGCTCCTCCTCGATCTCCTTCTCGATCTCCTCGATGGGCTTGGGCGGCGGGGTTGTGGCTAGGGTGTAGCCGATCCACGCCAGTATCCCCAGGACCCCGGCAACCGCGACGAAGGCTGTCAGCTGGAGGATCAGGTAGCTCCAGGGGGATACTAGAAGCCAGCCGTAGATCGCTATACCAGCTATAGAGGCAACCATCAGCGCTGCTCCGATCGCCTGATCCCTGTTCATCGGGAGTGAGACACCCCGTTTACTAAAAAGATTTGCGCTTGCGAGCGCGCGAGGCACTCCGGGGAGAGGTGCGGCCATGCTCGGAGCCGCTCACGGGTGTGCCTGGCTTCGGGAGCCGCGCGTCACACCTGGGAGTAGAACACCTCGAGCACGCGCCTGGTGAGCTTGTAGCAGAACTCCACGTTGCGCACGGACACCCGCTCGTCCACGCCGTGGACCATCTTCAGAAGCTCGCTCAGCGGGACGTCGGCCCTCACCGGGACGAAGCCGTAGGCCGCGGAGCCGAAGGCCAGCCTGAAGAAGCGCGAGTCCGTCCCACCCGTCGACATGTAAGGGGAGACGAGGGCCCCGGGGACCTCAGAGGAGACTGCCCTCTCTATGGCCGCGTACAGGGGCGTGTTGAGCGGAGACTCCGTGGCCTGATCCCTGTGTATGAACTCCAGCTCGTAGTCAAGCCCCCGCAGCGCGCCTGAGACATAGCTGCGAACCCACTCCTCGCCGTAGCCCGGCAGCAGCCGGCAGTCCACGCTGAGCTCGCAGCTGGACGGGATGACGTTCACCTTGTCCCCTCCCCTGGCCACGGTGGGGGCCAGGGTGTTCCTGAGCATCGCGTCGAGCATCGGGGCTGACTCCCCCGCGAGCCTGGGCACGAGCGAGACCAGGGGCTTCGCGGACAGGAGCTTCGAGAGGGGCGACGGGACTCCTCTGGACTCGAGCACTCTCTCCACGAACAGCTTCACGTGCTGGTTGAGGCTCACCGGCGGGCTCCTCCTGCCCAGCCTCACCGCCGCCTCCGCTGCCTTCAGGAGGGCGTTGTCCCCCGACTTCGGCATGGAGGCGTGGCCCGGCCTACCCTTGAACTTCAGCCTGAACCAGTAGACCCCCTTCTCGGCCGTCTGGACCAGGAACACGCTGCGCTTCCCCGGCACCTCGAAGCCACCTCCCTCGTTGAGCACGTAGTCCGCCCTCACGAGCTCCGGGTGCTTCTCGACAAGCCACCCGGCTCCCATCCTCCCGCCCATCTCCTCGTCTGCTGTCGCCGCGTAGATGAGGCGGCCCTTGAAGCCCTTGGACTCGGCGAGGTCCAGGAAGACCCTCAGCATCACCGCGACCGAGAGCTTGTCGTCCAGCGCGCCCCGCCCCCAAACAAAGCCGTCCTTCACAGCGCCCGAGAAGGGGTCCACGCTCCACTCCTCAGCCCTCGCGGGCACGACGTCGAGGTGGGAGAGCAGGAGGAGCGATGGACCCGGCTCCCTGGACTCAGCCCACGCCACGATGTTACCCCTGCCGGGCGCGCTCTCGAGGAGCTTGTACTCAACCCCCCTGCCCTCCAGCTCCTCTGCCAGCAGCCTAGCCGCAGGGGTCTCGTTGCCAGGAGGGTTAGTGGTGTCAACCTGTATGAGCCTTGAGAGAAGGTCTACAACCCAGCTCGTAGAACTCTCCTGCACAGCGGGTTCCGCGGGCAGGAGCTATCTAAGCTTTTCCGCCACAGGTAGGTAAAACATGTCACGCACGCTACAGGCTCTATGGGCACTTTCCTGGGCTTCGGCCCCTCGGGCGTGAGCACGAAGTTGATCTCAGGCCTCCCTAGGTAAGATCCGCACCCCTCCTTCAGGTTCTGCCGCCGCGCGCACGCGCTCCCAGCCTCAAGTCTCCCCGGCCACGTTGTCGGCGAAGGGTACGTAGCGCGGGCCCGACCTCTTCAGCTCGAGCACGAGCCCCTTCACGGTCCTCGACACGTCGTCCCTGCTCAGCACCTCGTCGAGGGGGAGCCAGCGTGCCTCCACAGCGTCGCCGCCAGCGCGAAGAGTGCCGCGCGCCGAGCCACTGTCGAAGAGGACGTCCACGATCAGGTAGTGGTACTTCACCCTCCCAGCGCTGTCCAAAACGATGTTGTTCAGGACCCAGAGCACCCCTAGGGGCTCGGCGTCCAGCCCCGTCTCCTCCCTGAGCTCCCTGCGGGCAGCCTCAGCCAGGCGCTCACCGGGCTCCACCACGCCACCAGGCAGAGACCACTTGCCCACGGCGGGAGGCTGACCGCGCTTGACAAGGAGTACCTGGTCCCCTTTGAGCAGGACCGCGGCCACAGCAGCTATGGCGTAAGAGGGGTACTCCCTCGGCACTTCTCACGCACCTCGGGCATGCTGCCGCTCGATCTACACCGCGCCCGATTTAACGGCTTTGTAGACCCTAAAGTTCGACACGCTCCTCCACTCCTCTCCAACCTTCGGAATCCACCTGTCCGAGGTTATGTACAGGGCCACCTGGCCTGTTCTCGCGTTGACCATGTACGCGCCGTAGCCGGGGGTGTAGGCGAGCCACATCGTGCCGACCATGTCTGGGTTGGGGAAAGCGACCTTGTAGGGGGGCTCCTCCCGCGCGGTAACGAGGACGTAGGGCCTGGGTACTTCGCAGAGGAGCACCTCCACCGGCTCCGGGAGGCGGGCTCGAGCGTCTCTCTCGAACTCTTCCC
>Ga0080004_1124026_pt1 | contig 28928 bp, 34 predicted proteins | sample WasSprMetagenome_FD_69207 | JGI IMG/M metagenome (GOLD analysis project Ga0080004, IMG submission 69207) | Sulfidic aquatic microbial communities from Washburn Spring, Yellowstone National Park, USA - WS (SPADES assembly) (version 2) | ecosystem: Environmental > Aquatic > Thermal springs > Hot... | reverse complement strand
AAAGGATTCTTCTCATTAACTGGAAGTTCAGGGATCCTCTCAGGCTCAGGGAAAATGATGCCATACTTCTTCAAAGCCCACTCATAATGCTTCTCAGAAGCAATCTGCAAACCATACTCCTCAGAGGAACCTGCAAAAACAATTCTACAATCCAAATCCTTAAGCCTAACAGCCTCCAACAAATTCTGAGTACCCAAACAATTAACCCTAAAAGTCTCAAGAGGATCAACAAAACTCCTAGGAACATAAGACTGAGATGCGAGATGAAAAATCACATCAGGCTGAACCCTATCAAGAGCAAATAATAGACTAGTCAAATCAGTCACATCACCTTCAACAAGCTTAACCCTACACACAACACCCGTCTCGATTAATCTCTTTGGCATACCACCATCAGCCCTCCTCCTAAATAAACCATAAACCTCATGGCCTAAATTCAAAAGTTTCCTAGCCAAGTATGGTCCTACAAAGCCTGTTATCCCAGTTATCAGCATCCTTGACAAAACCAATCCCCCCTTCACCTTTAATTAGCCTTATTCTTAATAAATTTAATAAATTTATTTAAAATTTATTAAGCCAATTTATTATCATCGATGGTCGTTTCTCTTTATTACTATACTTAAAAAAGCTGCTTCGATTAGTCCTCGAGTGATGTAAAGACAGCTTCTTACTAAAGTAAAGAAATCCGTCATAGGACTCTGCTTTAAAATTTGGAAAAAGTACCTAATAGATAAAATACATGCTCCCAAGCTTATAGATAATCTATGAATATTTGAGTGCTTAACCATAAAGATTGAGGAATTTCTAATGCACATATATATTTTCCGTGGATTAGAAAAGATTGTATCTCCCGTATCGTGATACACTGAAATACTTGGATCTATTACAATTTTAAAGCCTAGCTTTTTAATTCTGTAACCAAAATCGCTATCATCATAATAGAGTGGAATCTTTTCATCAAAGCCGCCTATTTTCATTACTATTTCGCGCTTTACAAGAAAAGCCGTAGGTATGTAATCAGCATCCAAGAGTTCCAAGCCCTCAATCGACTTTGCACTTTCATAAGTAATATTGCCATGTAAAAAAGCAAGAGGTGTCAAGTTGACACGCCATGCTATGTACTGGGCTTTCATTGGCTTTTTCAAGTATTTAATAATTCCGCCAGCCATACCAATATTATTATTTTCATTTAACAACTTCATAAGGGTGCTGATGAAATTTGGGGAGAGAACAGCATCATCATCGACGAAGAGGAGATATTTCCCCTTTGAAGCTACCAAGCCTCTATTTCTAGATGCTGATGCACCTAAGCATCTTTCATTTCTAATAATTAAAAACCTATAGAACATATTGCAAAAATTGAATATAGAGTGTGGCGGCTTTGCTGTAGAGGCATCGTCAACTATAATAACTTCTACATCATTCTTTAAATCAACATTTACTGATAAGCATATTGATTGGAGTAGTCGCTTAAGAGATGCCCATCTATTCCTTGTTGGTATTATTACTGAAATTGTTGGAACTTTGTTGGCATTTTTCAATTTTAAAGCCTCTCTATTTTCATGAGATACGGTCCTCTAAAGTACATAGGGTCAGTAATGAGGGGGCCGCTTTGTGGATAAACTTTATATTTGGGATACAACTTTTCATAACCTTTCTTTATGCCATCACAAATTAGCTGAAAGGAACATTTTTCACATTCCTTTGGTTTGAAAAAACCGCTTTGAACAACTTTTAACCAATACGAGTCAACGATTTTTTTCATGTGATTTGTTAGCATACCACGGATAAAATACCTCTTTATCTTAAGCATTAATGGTATCTTCTCATGAGAAGCAAAAACCCCAAAATCTGGGGAAAGTAGCTGGACCTCTGGTGCCCATTCATCAGGATCATAGGGTGTTTGAGGGAAATTAGCGATATGTTTCTCATAACCTTCCATGAAGCAAAATGGTATATACCTTATTGTAACTTTAGGAACTGATTCTGATATAGCCTCTATAGCTTTCTTCAAATAATGACTTGCATGCTCAAAATTAGGCATAAGTGACATTTGAGTTGCGGGAGAATACCAATCGTTAAATAAAATAAAATTGACGGCGTAAGGCTCAAACTTTGTTAATAACCTTGCTAGCTCTGGCATATATTTAGCGTTTTTAGTAGTAACCGTAGTATTTGTTCTCAGGCGAATATTTGTTAATCTCGCGTACTTGAAAGTTTTAATAACTTTTTCGAATGCTCCGGGAACGCCCACTAAAGAATCATGTACTTGAGCATCATGGCCATGAATGCTAACTAAAACGTCATTAAGTCCTTTATCAGCCAGCTTCGCTAAATAAGACTCTGTGCGACCACTTACTATTCCGTTGGTTATAATTGCAATTTTTCTATAACCTAACGCTTTAGCATAGGCTATAAGTTCAGGAAGGTCGCTTCGAACAGTAGGTTCTCCTCCAGAAAAGTCAACATCTAACGCCCCCATTAAGCGAGGCCATTCCAGCTCTTTTTTCAAGAATTCTGTAGAAGGATTGTTTCTTCTCTGAAGGTAACAAATGTAATAACAAAATTCACAGTGAGCATTACATGATGGACCAACAAACAACCTAAATCTTTTAGTTCTCAGGAGAGTGTATTTTGTTGAAATATGTGCGTATGAAAACAAAGTCTTTCCTAGTAATACCAAGTGATTTTCTATTGGCATAGATATAACCCTTTAATGTAAAGAAAATGCTCTAAAATTAATCCTTTTGTCTTAATAATAGCTAGCTCCTTTTAAGAAGGAGCACGCTCTCATATACTTTTTTATATTTTTCAATTAAGTTCTTCCAGTTATTAACTGTGAGGACATGTTGTCTACCATTTTCTCCCATCAGTTCACGAAAAGAAGGTTTTTTACAAAAGTTGTAACTTTTCAGCTAATTCTAGGCTATCCCCAAATTTTACCAAGAAACCATTTACTCCATCCCTTATTATATCTGGCATAGCCCCAACTTTAGCACCTATTACTGGTTTTCCCATAATCCATGCTTCGAGGTATACAAAACCATAGGAATCTACTTTTGATGGCATAACGAAGACATCACAAGCGGCAAAAGCGTCTTTCTTTTCATCTTCGCTGACCCAATCTAAGTCTATTAATTTTACACTTTTTACCTTCGCCCTTTCTTTAACCCACTCCCTACTTCGTCTTCCTATAGCAACTAATGCTACGTTTGGAATATGCCTCTTAACTATGCTCATGGCCCTTAAAACTTGCAAAGCTCCTTTCTCTGGAATTTTTGGAGCTACGTAGAGCAAGATGAAATCGTCCTTCAATCCGTATTTTTCTCTGAACTTTTTGCCATCCGCGTTCTTGTATCTATTGGGATCTATTCCTAAAGGAATTACATGCACCTTATTTCGAGGAGCGCCTAGTTTGACTAGCTTTTCCTTTTCTATGTTTGTCAACGCTATAATCCCTTCAGAGTTCATTAAAATTTGTTTCAGGTACTTATTGTAGTACCTTTCAACTTCTATATGAAAAAGTGGCGTTACTATGAAGGGTATGTCTGCTTTACGACTCGCTAACCAAGAAAACCAGACTATTGCAAGAGGGAAAGGTGTAGCGTGGACTATCTCATAATCGGAGTTTTTGATATAAAAGTAGATGTCTGGAATGAAAGGCCCACTTGTCAATAAACTTAGAATATCAATTTTAACGCCTAGTTTTGATAATATTAAGTGCATTAATGCTGGTATTGCATATACTTCATAGTGTATAGGGAATCTTATCACCCTGACGTTGTTAATCACTTCTTCTCTCTCCTGAATTTTCTTCCTAAACGGGAAAACAAAGGCATCCCATTCGTATGCATTTGAAGTAAGGACTTCAACTTTAAAGCCACTTTCTACGAGTCCCTCGGATATTAGTTGCATATATCTTTCACTTCCACTCAAGTGAGCTGGAAGGTATCTTTGAATAACATGAGCAACTCTCATATATATGTCACCCTCAACAATAGTATACTTAATACTTACGCTATCATTAAAATTATCTTTTGCAGGAGAGCCATGAGAGAACAGCCCTTGACGACAGTACCTTTTAGCTACAGATTCTTTGGATTCAAACATAACCTTACTTCCTCATGGCTCCTGCTCTACCGAAAGCAGTCCAATAAGCTAGTTTATTCATTCGCAGAAAATCTCTGGAAGCATTATTAGCGCTATATCGTCCGCCGACAAAATTCCTCCTTTTCTCAAGAAGGAATAGGCTGTTTCAAACTCAAACATCATGTTCTCGTAGCTGTGCTCACTATCGTGAAGGAATAAATCTATTCAGGCATGTGATTTGCCTGAACAAAGCAAATAGCCATGCTTGTTGAATGCCAAATCACATGCATTTGGCATGTGATTTGTCAGAATTTACATTGTGTTATGTAAATTTAACGACGGCTTGAGTGAGGTCTTTTAGACTAGCTGCATACGACGGGACCCTCATCCCAAGGTTACAAGCTTTAGCATAGAGATATTCATGAATCTACTCCGTAAATTCATAAAGCTCGACGTGTCTTTCAACAAGCACAGGGCGGGCTATGCCTTTCCCTTTTAAGAGAGTGAGAGCTAGGCTATATGGTTCAGCGCTAAGGGCACCACTTACTATTGACTTGTCGAGTAATACATATTTTATTTCAAACCGTTTCCACATATCTATTATAAAGGGATCAATATCTGAGAGAGCTACTTTTATCGATCTGAGGTATAACTTGACCTCTACAGGCTCCCTTAGGTTACGTGTGATCAGCCTTATCACGATGTCAGTTACGTTAGATGGGTTATAATAAGAGGCGGGCCAAGGTTTATCTGGGGAACCAATTAACATTGACACAGAAATTCTTTTATCATCAATGGAATACGTATTCGAGCTGGAGCCAAGGATATACCACCCTACCACGCCCTCAGCCGATCCTACACCTATCCAAAAATCGTTTGATGATGCCAAGTTTTTTAAGTAAAATGAGGGGTCGAAAAATTCAAGTACAAGGAAGTGGTAATGAGATATGTCAATGACCGAGAAAAAGGGAAGAACAACGTCAACATAGTCAGAGCCATTAATAAACAATTTGATAGAATCATTAAGGTGCTCATATTTGGCCCCCCATATTAATATCTTCTTGTAATTCGCTGAGCCAGTTATATCCCATAACTTCCCAGGCCTTATAGGGGGCTTAGTTAGATTAACATAATTCATCCTTAAGGAAGGGTTGTAGAGCGTGTACCCACCTGCTCTAAAGACGGGATTTTGCGGAGTGATAACATCTATCGGTGCAAAGATTTCATTGTAGAAATTAGAACCTCCCTGATACCCCCAAGACGTCTGAATATAATTTGTAAGAGAGGGCCAGACTAAGATTCTTCCTGGACGCTCTAACATTATATTCCTTGCATTAAGGTAGTCCTTAGGGATCCATATGCCCTTTATATTTGGATCAAAATATTGTCCAAGTGCGGAGCCGTTGAGGAATGGGATGGACGGGACGAGTAATGCGGTCATTAAAAGCGAAAAGAGGGCTAATTTAGAGATTTTATGGCAAATGAAAGGTAATTTTTGTCCCCCCAAATTGCATGAAAGCTCTATAGCTCTGACAACGGTAAAGGTTGTGAGAGCCACGTAAATCAACGGGAGAAATGTACCTGAAAGATAATATGTTGGAAAGAAGGCTAAACTTAAAGGAAGAACGGACGTTATGAACTTATTTAATGGGCCTACGGGTGGATTGTCTGCAGTATCCCAGCTTATTATGAGCAATGAAAAGAGGATGAGTGATAAAATTAGCGGTCGCCTCCTCTTTTCGGCAAGTAGTATCGACAGTCCTAACGTCACCACAGGCCATATAAATGAGGTGATTGTTACGAAAGGATCATGGAAGTATAATTCATGGTAGGGGCAATAGCCGGTTGGGAAAGCCCACACACCGAGGATCCTAAACGTGTTAATTAGGCTTGCGTATGGTGCATTGAGCACACTCGTAACTTTCTGGGCAGAAGCAACATAAAATGCCGTCTCAATAGTTTCTTTGAGCGACATGAAGAATGGTATCTCCCAATAAAGCATCCCCAATAATGCGGTAATCGATATTAGTGGTAGCTTTATCAGGAATTTCTTGAAGATCTGTCTTACGTCAGGAGGTTTCCTCATAGTTCCTTCAATTAAAGCCCAAGCAAGTAAGCCGGCTACAATAATGCCCTCTGCGAGTAAAATCCTGAAGGAGTTTGGGGGGACCCTGCTGGATAAAGCTATTCCTACTCCCAGTAGTATGCCGTCCCATTTGCCGAATTCGAATCGCCCAACCACATGCCTGTAGAGTTTGATCGCCTGTGCTAAGAACAATAACAAGCCTGCAACTGCTATATCTGCTAAACCTATGACGCTTTTGAAGGTGTTGTACAAGGCAAACATGTTAAAGGCGTAGAGGATGCCGGCTACAATGTAAGGGAGTATTCTATCCTTCCATTCTCTAAAAAGTATGGCGAGAAAGTAGAAAAGGGCTACCATGTTTAAAAGCAATCCTATGAATGCCCCCGTATAGAAGCCAGCATATATGTTTCCTTGAGCTAACAGCAAGCCTATTCCATAAATAACCGCGTGAGGTATTCCTGTTTTGATCGCTGAAAAGGCGTCATAGTATCCTGGCCAATCACCACCGACTAAAAGCCCACCCCTAGTGTAAAATAGGATTATTGAAAGCCATAAAAGTGCCACTAGAAGGGCTATTAAGAAGAACTTGACCACATTGGTCCTCATAATGTTTGTTTGGCGTTTTACTTTCTTAAACAGGGTGAAGTTATTCAAGAATAGTTTTCCTCCTCTTGAGCAACCAGCCTATAGAGGTTTTGAGGGTAAGGATATAGCCTTTCTTCAGGAAGTACCTCGCATTATACTTCCTGAAGACTTTTTTACGTTCATCAACTATATGCTTTTGATTCCTTAGAATGGATGTAAGCGCTTTAAAATAATAATAAATGTTGATGCCTGACCTATTTTTGACGGATAGTGCAATGTTCTTAGCGAATTCGAAGAAGAGGGAGAGGAAAAAGTATGCGACCAGCCAAACTCCCTCGTGTATGTATAGTACTGATAATATCTTGTTTCTTGAAATATAGTAGGAGGGGAATATAGGCTCCTTCTTCGTAAAGTAGCCCTTAGCTGTGCCTCCTCTCTCATGGTATATTATTGAAGAAAGAGCAACATAATTCTTGTAACCCCTCAACCTCAACTTCCATGACAGCAAGCCATCTTCATTAAACATAAAGAAGATGGGATCCCACCCCCCTACTTCATCCCAAACATTTTTCTTTATTGCAAAGGCCATTCCATCGATTCCGAAACACTCCATTACCTTCATACCGCTCGTCGTGAAGCATTTGGTGAGGGGCTTTACTGGCCAGTTTGAATAGTTGAAGCCGTGCATTATGCCATTATACGTTAAACCGAGGCTGTCAACCTTTGAGCCATCCTTCGTTAAAACCAAAGGTTGCACAACGCCTGCCTCCGGAAGTGAGTCAAGAGTCCTTAGCAGTTGGACGAGCGAGTCTTCAGAGAAGACTACATCATTATTGCTGAAGAGTAGTAGCGAAGAGTCCTTCAATAACTTTGCACCTATGTAGCATGCACCAGCGTACCCCAAGTTTTTCTCAGGCTTAAGATGTCTAACTTCAAAATCTTCCAGAAATATGTTATTCTTCAAACTTAGATTTCCTGAATTGTCCACAATTAAGACTGAAACCCGTATGGGATATAAACTCTTAAGCTTTTGTATAGCTTTAGCAAGCGAGCATGTGCAGTTTATCGTGCGAGATTCTTCACCGAAGTGAACTATTATTATCCCTAGATGCCTCAAAGTTAAATCCCTGAAAGTTTACTCGTTTACTCAATCTTCTCCAGCACTACTAAATACCTCGTCGCCAAACTCACTCGCCTAGCCATTAACGAATCAATCATCCTTACGATCGTGTTTGAATGCGTCGTCTTTAATCCTTTTGCATAGCGAACTCTAAACTTATAGCAAGAAGCTAAATCCTTTAGCGCTTTATAAGTACATGTATGTATATGTCCTACGGGTACTGGTACTTCCTTGTAAAAAGGAAGAACACCCACTAAGTATTTGCTAGAAACCTCAACATGACGTGGTTGATATCCGAAAAGAAGTGAAAGCCTACTGTCCCAACTTCCAAGGTTCGTCATCGAGACCACGAAGTAGCCGTGAGGTTTCAGGACTCTTTGAGCTTCCGAGAAAGGTCTATCCCACGAGACCATGTGGTCTAAAGAGCCGAAGCCAAGTATGAGGTCAACTTCTCCTTCTCTAAAGGGCAATTGCTCGCGCTCTACATTAAGCTTGATGCCTTTTACTCTTGATCTCTTAAGCCGGCAGTCATCTATATCAATATTGTATGCTTCTTTAAAGTCCAAAACCTCTGCTATAAATTTTGTTAAAAAACCATATCCGCCTCCGAAGTCTAACAGCTTTTCTCTATCTTTCAAGTTTTGGTCTAAGAAGAGTAAGAAATCGCAAAGCGTGTTTGGATCCCTCAAAAACATGTGTAAAGTAGCACTTGAATTAAACTCCTCTTCATCTAGCTCTTTGACTAAAGAAGATAGCTTTTCTTTTACTACTTCACGAGATAACTTCTTCATTTGATGTTACGACCTCTTGGTCTATTCGTTAAAGCCCCCAACTTTATCGAACAGTATTCCAAAATTTTTAAAATCAGTACTCCTATTGCAAGTGTAGGCTTAGAGTAGAACCTCCTACTCTTAAGAAAGAGAAGAAGCCTATAAGGGATGTTTAACTGCTTAGACGCATAATCACAGTGCCCCCTTCTATATTTAATGATGCTCTTTCCATAGTAAAACTTCTTTTTAAGCCACGTTGGGAGGGAGAAGTCCTCCTCATGGTGTAAAATTTCAGCGGTTATTCTTGCTTCAACGTTGTAGCCTAATTTTTTTATCTTCTGAGGCAAAGTAGACTCCTCAAAGAAGACAACGTCTCTGTCAAAACCTTTAACCTTCTCGACTAGGTCTCTCTTAAAGAACCTTGCAGACTCTATCTCCGTCCCGATGTAGAAGCTCCTCTCGAAGTTCCTTACCTTGACCCAAAATGACTTGCCGACGGACTTTTCTGGTATGATCACTCCTCCTATCTTTTCGTCTCTCTCGATTAAGTCGACGCACTCTTTAATCACGTCCCTCGTCAGCTCCATGTCTGAGTCCACGAAGAGGACGTACTTGCCAGTAGCACTCTTTAGGCCGAAGTTCTTCGCCTCGGCCCTTTCAGCGTTTATTTGAAGAACCTTCGCGCCATAGCTTTTGGCAATTTCGATCGTTTTGTCTCCTGAGAACCTGTCCACGACTATGACCTCTACGTTTTTGTAGGTTTGGCCCCTAATCGACTCTAAGCACTTGGCTATGGTCTTCTCCGAGTTATAGGTTGGAACTATGACCGAGACTAGAGGTTCACGCAACACTTCTGAGACTTGCCGTCGAGACTTAACTTCAGCTAACATAGTTATTAATCAAGGCATGTGAGGACTTCACGAAAATCGCTTTTTATCGCTCTTTTTAGCGATAGCAAATAACGTGTATCCATTCTCTCTTTTCACACGATATTCAATATCATCATGGATGGTCATGAAGGAGGGTGTAAAAGGCTCAATCGAGAAGAGCCTTTTCAATGGATATCCAATGAAACAGTACCACAAAATGTTTAAGCATGCCCATATTCCGCCCGAGGAAAAAAATTGTAAGAACTTTAAGCCCCACCTCTTCGAGCAAGGCTTTGATTTGGTTGGGTTCATAATGTCTATGATTTTTTTACCCAAAACGCCGGATCTAGGAAAGTGAATAAAGGAATATTATTTGGGCATGAGAGGACGATTTTTCCATGCCTCCGCAAAACCCTCACTATCTCCTTTAGGGCATTACGCTCTTCCCCTCTAGGTAGATGCTCTATAACGTCAGTAAAAAGTACAAGGTCGAAGACGTCGTTTCTAAAAGGTAAATGAGTCGCGCTGGCAACCACGTCGGGATTGCAATTAGGGTCTAGGTCGAGATTCACATCAGCAAGACGTGTCCTTCCAGATCCTACAGATAGTGATAATGATGAAGATGATGAAGTATTGCTTTCCAGAGACAGCATAGTAGACAGAATGGTTATGACCCTCAATCTGCCACTGAACTTACTCGGATTATCTGTCCTTGTCTTACTATTCACTTTTCCGCACTTTTCACGAAGAATCTCGAGATCGATCAACTAGGCTATTCCTTGTTGAACTTTCTTAACGATGTCTAAGAACTTCTCAGCGGTTGTGTCCCAGTTGAACTGCCTAGCCCATTTTAAGGCGTTTTTGCTAAGCGCTTCTCTTAGCTCCTCTTCTGATAGGATCTTTATGATCGCGCTGGCCAAGGCTTTCACATCCCCATTAGGCACGAGCAGACCCGTCTCTCCGTCTCTGATGCTGTCTCGTAACCCTGGGACGTCGTAAGCGACACACGGCGTCCCAAGGGCGTTGGCCTCTATGACGTTGAGTCCAAAGCCCTCTCTGACGCCCGGGTGTACTAGGACCCAGGCTCTTGCTAAGAGCTTCCTTCGCTCTTCGTTTGATAGCTGTCCAAAGAACTTGACCCCATTCACTGTCATCTTCTCTAACTTCTTCCTCAAGGGGCCATCCCCTATGACCCAGAGTTCGGCACTAGGAAGGCTCTCTTTAACAATCTTGAAGGCCTTAACTGCATGCTCTGGCCTCTTAGTCCTCTTTAAGCGCCCTGCGTAAACGATGACTGGGTACTTCTCTTTCTCTGGGACTTCATTCAACGGCGTGAAGTTCAGCCCTTCAGGGACCACGTAGATCTTCTTGAAGCCGAGGGCTAATAGATCGTGTCTCGTACTCTCTGAGACGGTGACCGTCGGGACGTCCACGTAATTCCTTAGCCACATATCCTCTAATACATAGTAGCCGATAAAACTGATCAGAAAGGGGAGCTCATAAAGCCAATACTCCCTAGCCAGCTGATGTATTAGGGCGACGACTTTCTCTCCGTTGTTCACAAACGTGGGTGTAAAGAAGGGCCTAGTGTTTATCTCGTCTATGACGACGTCGTAACCCTCCTTCGAAAAGCGCTCTTCGTAGTACTTCTTGGCCTTTCGGTACAACGATAAATCGAGTATCCTCCCGGCCCTGACGATCCTGACCCCGTCCACGACTTCCTCCTTCTTACAACCGCTGAACTCTGACGTAAACAACGTAACTTCATGCCCTGCTTTAACCCACCTCTTGGCGACCTCCCTCGTGAAGACCTCTGCTCCGCCCATCTCAGGGTTCATCCAGCAACGCCAGTTAAACCACAATATCTTCAAGGTCAGTCACTTGATGTATCATCAAATCTTTAAAGAGCTCGAGCTAAGGGCTATGGTCTTTTGATACCACTTAGTGATCCTTAACCTGTAGGCTATCCCTAAGAGCTCCATTAACATTCTGAAGACCTCCGATAGCCTGAACCTCTCTTTCAGCTCCATATTCACCGGTAGCTCGACTATCCTGAGCTTTAAGAGCGACGCTACTGTCAAGAGCTCTACGTCGAAGGCGTACCGCTTGACGTACTGAGCCCTCAGCATTCTTTCCAATGCCTCTCTTCTGAAGGCTTTTAGGCCCACTTGAGTGTCCCTGACGTTGATTCCAACCAAGAGCTTGGCTAAGGCGTAGAAGCCTTTGCTCAAGAACTTCCTAGTCCAAGATACCTTAACGCTCGACTTCGGGTGCCACTTCGACCCAATGGCTACGTCGGCCTCCTTTAGTGCTTTGAAGTACATCGGGAGGAGCTCTGGGGCTATTTCTAGGTCGCTATCGATGAAGGCCACTAAATCGCCCGTCGAATGTGCGAAACCAGTCCTCACTGCCGCCCCCTTGCCGAGATTCCTTGAATGATTTACGAGCTTCACGTAATCGTTGTTCTTCGCGCGCTTAAGCACTTCAACCGCTGTCGCGTCGGTACTCCCATCGTTTACCACGATTATTTCGTAGTCGAAGCCAGCCCTTTTCAAAGCCTCGTCCACTCTTCGAGTTGCCTCTCCTATCTTGTCTTCTTCGTTATAGGCTGGAAGTATAACTGAGACTTTCACGCCTGTAAATGCTTTAATGCTATCTACTTCCCACTTTACTGATTTTCACAGATCTATGATTTGTCCTTGTCTGCCAAGGAATCATCGCCTTCAAGAGACCTATCTCGTGGTCGTCGAGTGGTTTGACGAGCTTGAAGGCCAAGAACGCTACGACGACGAAAGCCGAGGCCTCCACGAAGGCCTTCAGGTAAATGCTCGTCCTCACCAAAAGCTCTATCGGTGCGAGGGTCAATGCTAGGGACATTGCCACTAAGAGGCTCTTGTCGAGGTTGTTCGGGAGCTTCGCGCCCACCTCTCTGTACAATATCGAGAAGCCGACGGCGATCATGGCCGCCCTTGCCAGCGCCGCCCCAACCTGCCCGAGGGGCTTGGTGATGGTCGCTAGCAAGACCACGTAAGCCGTCGTCGACGCCGCGCCGGCCAAGAACATCGGCCTCGTCCTCCCCAACGCTTGTAGCTCAGAACCGTAAATGGAGGCGTAGGCGCTCAAGATCGACAGCGAGGCCAGGACTGTGAAGGCCAGGCTCGCCTCAGCGTAAGCCCTCCCATAGGCTATGGAGAGGGCCGTCTCGGACACGGAGGCTAGAGCAACGCTGAGGGGCAGGACTATCGCGGTGGCTATCCTCAAGGCCCTCTTACAAACCTCCAAGACTTGCCCCCTATCTCCATAACCGTTCATCCAGGAGAGCGTCGGGAACAATGCCGAGGAGAGTGGCACCCATAATATCGAGAGCGGGGCCACGCTCGCTATCGCTATGTAATACGTCCCTGTAGCGCTCAGCCCCGCGACGCTGGACAGGATCGCCACGTCGAGCCAAGATTGCAAGAGGCCTATCACGTTCGCTCCATAAATTGGCATGCTGAACCTCAAGAGCTTCGAAGAGGAAAAGCCTTCTTTTGAGCGCCCTGCCCTACCTCTCAAGACGAGTAGAGAGTAGGCAAGCGTCGCTAGGGAGCCCATTAAGAAGCCTAGCGAGAGGCCCAAGACCTTGAGCCCCAGGAAGGCGAGGGAGAGGCCCAAGAACCTGGTCGAGAGGGTGTAGAGGATGTTCTGCGCGCTCACCTGCTTGAACATGCGGTAGCCGTACATTATCGCCCCGTAGTAGCTCGTCAGGTCCAGGACGAAGGCTGAGGCCACTATCGTCGAGACCTCCAGCGAGCCCACTCCAACGTAGGAGAAAAGTAAAGGCGATGCAAGGAGGCATGCGCCTAGCGCTGGGACCGCCACGCTCAATATTAACTTGAAGGCTTTCACGGAGCAGGCCCATGCCTTCTCCTCGTCTCCTCTCCCGAGGCTCTCTGACACGTACTTTATGACGGCGTTGTTCAATGCAAGCAGTGTAAGCGTGTTGAAGACGGCCATGACCATGAGGAGTAGCGAGAAGGAGCCTACTTCGCTTGGGCTCAGGACTCTGGCGACTACGATGTAGAATATGAAGGCCGTCGCGTATTGGATGGCGTTCATTAGCGTGAGGTAGAAAGTGCCGGAGGCCAGGGTCCTAGCTCGATCCATTTCGTTTAGAGCTCGAGAGCTTTTTGTAAGCTACCTCGTGGAGGACCTCAAAGAGCGTGCCTGAACATCGGAGGCGTGTTTAGCCAGCTGACGCCCAAGTACATGACAAAGCTGGGGTCCTCGGCCCACTCCCTGGCCCTCTTGTTCCCCAACCTCTCGGCTATGCGCGCGATCCTCTCAACGAGGACTCGGCCTATCGTCATCGCCCTCTCCTTAAAGGACCTGGCCCTGAGGGCCTCCACCACCTTGGAGGCTATGGACCTCAGGACGTCCTTCAACGTGGAGCTCCTCACCCTCTCCACGACCTTGATCGTCAGGTCGACGACGGCCCTCTCCAAGGCGTTGAGGACCTTGAACCAGAGGCCCCTCCTAACGGCAATGGTCTTCAGCTCGACGAGGCCCTTCCTGCTACTTACGTCGGGAGGGGTGAGGAGCTCCAAAGCTTTCGACCTATCTGGTTTTAGACGTGCTTGCGCTTTAAGGATTTCCACAAGCTTTGACGTCACAGTATCATTTTGAGCCTCAAGCCCAAGTAAAACGGCCCACCTCATCGCTACATTGGCGTGCTTATAGTGCTTCACGAGCCTCTTGACCCCTTCACTGACATCTTAGCCTCAAAGCTACTCGCCCTATCATACAAAGCTCCTAAGACGTGGTCCGGCGTCACTGCTTAGAGGTCGAAGGTCGATACTCGATGAAGCTTCTCAAGAACTTGCTATAATTCATGGAGATAGCCGTTGCCAGATTAACATCACCTCTAAACAACTTTAAACACTTCGAACACGCGCACCGTCCGTACAACGCTTATTAGCCCCGCCCAACCAGCCAAAACCACGTCCGCGCGGGCAAAGCGATGAGGGATGAGCAACCGCTCGATGACGGTTGCCCCCGAGCAAGTTTAGTGATCTCGCAGATGAGGGGCTTTCGGGTTGCGTGAAGCCCTGACGGCCTTGCATGTGAGGGAGTGAGGGCCCGACCCGATGCGAGGAGCCTCGAGGCGATCAAATTATTCACGAGTATTCAGAAGTAATTGCCTCGGGGAAACCCTTGAGCATTCGCGGGAGGCCCTGCACGTCAGTCCACGGCCAGCTCGACGGCCTCCTCCCTCAGCCTCTTCATCCAAGCGCTGTCCCCGCTTTCCCACTCCTCACAGTCGTAGACCCTGAGCTCGAGCCCCGGCTCCAGCACGTCGGAGAATAGCCTGAGCCTCTCGATGAGGTTCAGCCCCTTGACGCCCCTCAACACTAGGACGAGGTCCACGTCGCTGTCGACGAGGTAGTCCCCTCGCGCCCTGCTACCGATGAGGTATGCCCCCACGAAGTCGAGCCCGAGGGACGAGGCCCTGGCCCTGGCCTTTCTGGCGAAGTGGACAGCCCTCGCCAAGGCCCTCTCCTGGGACCCCATCGCAGATGCCGCTTTGCCCACTCCACCACCCTCCTGGCCCTCTCGACCAAGTCCCTCTCGGCCTGCCTCAGCCAAGCCTCTGCCTCTCTCCTGACCACGATACATTCTTCGGAGCCGAGGCCTAAAACCATTTCCTAGAGGCGACACTGCTTCGCGACGCCCGCCGAGCTCAGCGCGTCCAACGCGCTCGGGTAAACGAAATATTAGACGAAAGCTATTAAGGAGGTGAGCTGGCGGGTTATGGTCTCGAGGACGCGGGACTGGATTAGGCAGGCCAAGAGGAACTTGGCCTCGGCCATGGTCAACTACAGGGAGGGCCTTTACGAAGAGGCTTGCTTCGAGGCGCATCAAGCTGGCGAGAAGGCCGTCAAGGGCCTCCTGAGCCACCTCCACAAGGAGAGGAGGGGGCACTCGATAACCTTCTTGCTTTCCGAGGTGGAGGTGGAGGTCCCTAGTGAGGTCAAGGAGTGCGCCTCCTTCTTAGACAAGCACTACATCCCGTCCAGGTACCCCGACGTCTTCGACGAAGGGGCCCCCATGGACTACTACACCAAGAAGGACGCAGAGGAATGCATCAAGTGCGCTGAAAGGATATTGAGGTGGGTCGAGGGGGTTGTCGGAGGGGCTTAGGGAGCTGGCCGAGAAGCTGAGGGGCTACGGGGTGAGGTTGATAATACTCTTCGGGTCGAGGGCTAGGGGCGACTACACCGAGGACAGCGACGTAGACGTGCTCGTGGTGGCCGACCAGCTCCCGAGGGACCCGAGGGAGGCATACGCCGTCGTGGCCAAGCTCGCGGGCCCCAAGGTCACGCCCACATGCTTAAACACTGAGTCCTTTATGAAGAGGTTGGAGGACGAGAGCACCATGATCATGGAGGTGCTGGAGGACGGGAAGGTCGTCTACGCCGACGAGGGGTTCCTCGAAGAGGTCAGGGCGAAGTACCGAGAGGTCAGGGGGAGGTGGACGAGGAGCGGCAAGACGTGGAAGAGGGTCGCTAAGCAGTTTTGATTTTCATAATCACTCACATCATTTACTCGCACTTGCTTTATGAAGCCCTCTTAACGCTATGAGATATGCACTCGCGACGTGCTCGTCTAAGCCGAGAGCCCGAGCCACTCCAACAGCATCTACAGACGTGTAGGCTGGCTCGACCTCAACTAATCCTACTCCAAACCTCCTAGCGAGGACATGCAATTGCTGTACGTATCGCATAAGAGCCCACCTCCCCACCTTGCCCTCGACACTCCTAGGCCTCGCTAGGTCTTCGACAGCCAAGCACTTGACGCCGTGAGCCACAGCATACTTCACGAGCTCTGCGATGGCCTCGCCTCTCCAAGTCTTAGAGGCCTCTCCTGGGGCGTTCACGGCGTTCGAGAAGAACCTCGACTTGAAGTCCCTTAACTTGCCAGCGGAGTCAATGATTACCATGCATGCCCTGTCAACGTTGAAGTCGAGGCCAGCCATCAAATGGGCCTTATTAACGCTCTCAACATTGTTGAGGACGTTTGACCGTCTGTACTTTACGTAGAGCTCTATAGGTACGTTGACGTAGAGTATAAGCCGCTTTCTCCACGCGCTCCTCCAGTTCTCGCCCTTCCTCAGTCTAATGCTCACGCCAGCCCCATATGTGTGACATCCCTTAACGAGCTCTTCAACTATCGGGAGCTGCTTCTTCCCGAAGAGGGGCTTGAGCTCGACCCACTCATGCCCTCCGACCTCGCGCGGTATCTTTATCAACGCCTTGTCTGTGGAGACGAGCCTGAAGTTCCTGTTGCCTCCTTCATCAGTAGAGCCGACCGAGTACAACAACGGCTTCCTCAGCTTAACAGACCTCTGCTCTCTATAGAGCTTGGCCACCTTGATCGCGGAGCTGGCGTACCAAGCGTTTGAGAGATATTTAGTCAGCCTCCTCTTGACCTCGACCTCGCTCAACATCCTCTTGAAGAGGAGGTTGTGAGCCATCTCGACAGCATCCCTGAACCTCCTCATGAGGAGCATGAGCTTCGATGCAGTTAAGTCGTCTTGGACTACCAGCCTGCCAACTATCGTGGCCCTCTCTGAGACTCCTTCCTTTGAGCCTCCAGCCAAAGCCTTATCGCCTCCTCAATTGCCTTCTTTATTGCGCCGTAGAGGCCGAACTTCTTGGCCGCCTCAACCTCGAACTCTCTCCACAAATCGGCTGGCACGGTGACGATCTTCTTCACGAAGGCCTTCCTCGACATCCTTATCATTAACAGGTAATGCAAGTAAAGCTTATAAAGCTTTCTGGCAATGCTAATATCGCAGGGGCTCTCGAAGCTGATGAGGTCTTGAGGCTGATGAGTCTCCCGTGAACTCCGATTGCCCGAGGAGGGTGGATGTTCCCTCGGGCGACCGAGGGTGAACGGCTCTCGTAGGGCGGTCGGGGGGATGCAACCGTTGAGAGGTAGACGGTGGGGAGCTCGAAATCACTGAACATGAGAGACGATGAACTACCATCTACCGAGAAACGGTTAAGTGAGGTCGGGTGGGACGCGAAAAACTAAGAGCCAAGGGCATAGCTGTTACCGAGCCTCGCTCCTCGGCTTCAATTTGAGGTTCAAGTCGATTAAGCTCTCAAAGCCTCGATCTTTCGTCACCAAAGCAAGGCCATGCGCCATCGCCGTAGCCGCAAACTTGTCCGTCGTACTTCACCGTGACCTCATCACCAATAAGCTCGTTCTGAGCGGTGAATTGGCTTAAAACGTTGGCGTGCTCTTTGACGTGCCCGCTCATTGGAAGTCCCATCAATAAGGCCTCCGTGGGCTTCAACCTCTTAGAAACGGGGTCGGGCACGAGCCCCAATTGCTCCATGGTTACGCTACCGAGGAGGAAGATGCCTTCGTTGCCGAACACTACCGGCGTCGCGCTGGCCCTGTAGCCCTCGACCTCGATGCCCACTTCGCCCAAGGGCTTCTCGATGACCGTGCCGTCCGCCAGCTTCAGCTTGACCATCCTGAGGGGCTTCACCTCAAGCGCCTCGAGTACCGTGGACGGCATGGTTGTGTAAGTCGCACCGGTGTCGACTAGAAGCTCGACCCGCGCTCTCGCCTTCGGCCTCTTAGGGTTCCAAACCTTCGCTTCGACCTTGAACGTCCCCATTAATCATTCCACGCCCGGTCTGTAGTTGAAGAAGCTGAGCGACTAATAAACCTAGCAATCAAATGTCGAATCTCTCGGCCGAGGCGGCAGAGCTTTAAGGTCGGCCTAGATAGATGCTCACAGGAGAGTCTAGCCGTGCGCGGTTCAGCACGCCTCCGAGGCTATCGCGTTGGCCTAGAGCACCTCTCCGAGCCGTACAGAAGTGTCGTGGGCAAGCTCCTCGAGGGCTTGCTGGCGACGTGGGGCGAGAGGCTGGTGTCGCTCGTCGTCTTCGGCTCGGTCGCCCGTGGCGAGGCTAGGGAGGACAGCGACGTGGACTTGCTTGTGGTAGGCGCCGGCCTCCCGAGGCAGAGGTTCAAGAGGCAGGAGCTCTTCGAGCTCGCCGAGAGGATCGCGGAGCCCTTGATGGAGGACCTCCGCTCGAAGGGGTTCTACCTGGACCTCTCCCCCATAATCTTGGACGTCGAGGAGGCGCGGAGGAGCAGGCCGATATACTTAGACATGGTGGTGGACGCCGTCATAGTTTACGACAGGGGAGGCTTCTTCGAGGGAGTGCTTAGGAGGCTTGCAGAAAGGCTCGAGGCGCTGGGGGCCGAGAGGAGGAGGCTGGGCAAGCTCTGGTACTGGGTGTTGAAGAGGGACTACAGGCCCGGCGAGGTCATCGAGGTATGAACAACGTGGCGATGGCGAGGGCGTACGTGGTCCAAGCCGTCGAGAGAATAAGGCATAGCGAGGATGCACAACGATATGTGGGCCATCGGCGAACGCTCGCTAGCTAATGTGTCTTGGTGCGGCCGCCGGGATTTGAACCCGGGTCGCAGGCTCGGGAGGCCTGTGTCCTAGATCCAGGCTAGACGACGGCCGCCGTGTTTCCTGTGCTTGGGGGTGGTTTAAGTTTTGCTTTGATGTCCTGCCTTCCCTCCTTTTAGCTACCTTTTTATCCTCCTTTTCACCATTTGTTGTTGGGGTGTCTTGACGTGGAGGACTGGTTCAGAAGGCGTAGGCGTAGGAGCTTCTGGGACGAGTTCTTCAGCAGCTTCGAGGAGATCGATGCAATGTTCGAGGACTTAATGAGGGACTTCGAGAGGTTCATGAGGGAGGGAGGGCCTCGCTCGTACGTCTACGGCTTCAGCGTAACGATGGGCCCCGACGGCAAGCCCGTCATTAGGGAGTTCGGCAACGTCAAGCCCTCACCCCGCGGCCCGATAGTGAGGGAGGAGGTGGAGCCCCTCGTGGACGTCTTCGACGAGGGCGATGTGGTCAAGGTCTGCGCCGAGCTCCCCGGCGTGAACAAGGAGGACATCAAGGTGAGGGTGACAGACGACAACAAGCTGGTCATATCGGTCGACGCCCCACAGAGGAAGTACTACAAGGAGATAGAGCTCCCGGCGAAGGTCAACCCCGAGAAGGCCAAGGCTACCTACAAGAACGGCGTCCTAGAGGTCGTGCTTGAGAAGGCCGAGAAGAAGGGGAAAAGTATAACAGTAGAGTAGGCTTTAACTCTGCGCTCCAAGGCCTCGCCGGGGTTCCGCCATGATAACCAAGCGCAAGGAGAAGAAGAGCAGGAAGATGAGGGGCTCGAGGGTCTGCGGCTGGGGCAGGACAGGGCAACACAGGAAGCATGGGGGCAAGGGCGGCAGAAGGGGCTCGGGGCTCCACAAGCACAAGTGGAGCTACATAGTCAAGTACGTGCCCGACTACTTCGGCAAGGAGGGCTTCACGAGGCCTAAGTGCTTGCTCAGAGTCGTGAAGGCGGTAAACGTCGGGGCCCTCTGCGAGATGGTCGACGAGCTCGTCGAGGCTGGGCTGGCGAGGATCGAGGACGGGGTCTACGTGATCGACGTGCGGGCCCTCGGCTTCAACAAGGTCCTGGGTGGGGGCAAGGTGACGAAGCCGCTCAAAGTGATAGCGCCCATGATAGCCGAGAGGGCGAAGGAGAAGATAGAAAGCGTGGGGGGCAAGGCCGTAGTAGCGACGCTCTAAAGGTAGGGCGAGATGGTCGAGGCCCGCGATGTAATAGAGGCCGTGGCGAGGGTCGTTCCGAGGGTCCAGAAGCCTGTCAGGAAGGTGGGCTTCGGCGAGAGGATCCTGTGGACGGCCATAGTCCTCACGATCTTCTTGGTAATGGGCCAAGTGCCCCTCTATGGGATACCGAGGGAGAGCCCCTCTTATCAGCAGACACTCTACAACATAATCTTCGCGGCGAGGCGCGGTACGTTGCTCGAGCTCGGCATAGGCCCCATAGTGACCGCGGGCCTGATAATGCAGATATTGGTGGGCACGAAGATAATAAACCTCGACCTGACGAACCCTCGCGATAGGGCCTTATTCACGAGCTCCCAGAAAGTCATGACAATAGTCGTGACAGCCGTGGAGGCCGCCGCTTCCGCCCTGGCCTACAGGTACGTGGGGCCCATGGCCTCCGTACTGGTCTTCGCCCAGCTATTCGTCGCGACCTTCGTATTGATGCTCTTGGACGAGCTCATCGACAAAGGATGGGGCATAGGCAGCGGCGTAAGCCTGTTCATAGCCGTGGGCGTGGCGCAACACGTCTTCTGGTTCTGCTTCAGCCCCGCGCCCGTTAGGGAGGACGGAGCGCCGCTGGGCGTGTTCCTCGCCCTCATCTCGCGCGCCACGAGCGGGGGAGACGTCTGGAGCGTCATCGTCGGCTCTCCTCGCTACCCATGGCTACCGACGCTGACGGGCTTCATAGCCATGGTCATAATGTTCGTGGTGATAATATATTTAGAGAGCATGAGGGTCGAGGTGCCTATAGTCTACTCGAAGTACGGCGGTCTGAAGGCCAAGGCCCCGCTCAAGCTCCTCTACGTGTCGAACGTCCCCGTGATCTTCTTCGGGGTCATAGGCGCAAACTTTCAGTGGCTCGCCCGCTTGACCCAGAACCCCTTCGTAGTTGGCGTGAGCCAGGCCTTCGTAGCCCCGATGGGCCTCGTGGACGTCCTCCAGAGGCCCTGGCACGCGCTCGCCTACGCCCTGCTCATATGCTCGACCTGCGCTCTCCTAGCTCTAGCGTGGGTCGAGGCCTCGGGCATGTCCGCTAGGACGCAGGCGGAGAACATAGTGAAGTCGGGGCTTCAGATCCCGGGCTTCAGGGGGGTTCCCTCCGTTATCGAGAGGTACTTGGCCAGGTACATCGAGACCCTGACGTGGGTCAGCGGCATACTCGTGGCGCTGATAGCGGCCTCGGGCGACATATTCGGAGTCCTCGGAGGGGGCACCGGGATACTTCTGATGGTTGGTATCCTCTACCAGTACTACCAGTTGATAGCTCGAGAGAGGGCTTTAGAGATGTACCCTGCGCTGAGGCAGTTCTTAGGAATCGAGTAGGTGACGTCGCGTGGACTGGTTCCAAGGAGTGTCGCTGTGGCTCAGAGAGGCTCTAGGCGACTTCGTGAACCCTCCGTGGAGCGCGGTCTTCGTGTTCCTGCTAGCCCTTGTAGCCTGCCTGATCTCGTCGAGCGTCCAGAGACTCATGATCGACGTGAAGATCGTCAGGCAACAGGTTCAAGAGCTCAACAAGTGGAGGAGGGAGCTCCTCAAGGCCACGAGGGCCAGGGACATGAAGGCTGTGGAGAAGCTAATGAGGAAGAAGCCCTATATCGACAAGCTACAGGCCATGTACACCGCACAGACCATGAAACCAATGATCGTGTACTTCGTCCCTCTCCTCATCCTCTTCTGGCTCTTCTCAGGGGTCTTCAGTGGAGAATACGCTTATGTCGCGTATCTGCCGATAATAGGCTCGCGCGTGCCCTTCTGGGTCTGGTACTTCCTGTCCTCCTTAGCCATATCCCCGATACTGCAGAGAGTTTTTAATTTGGACTTCCAATCCTCGGACTAAGGGGGTAGCAATGGTAAGGCCGGGCCTGAGGGGGAAGCCGCACAAGCTCGTGAGGACTCCGGGCGGAAGGCTCGTGTGGAGGCCTGTCGAGTTCAAGAGAGGAGAGGCTAGGTGCGCTTGGTGCCGCGGAGAGCTCCACGGGACCCCTGCACTGCCCAAGACCGAGATGAGAAGGATTCCCAAGAGTAGCAGGAGGCCTGAGAGGCCGTACGGAGGTTATCTGTGCCCGAGGTGCCTCAGGTCGGGGCTGGTCAGAGCTGTCATCAGGGGGTCCTCTGCGGCGAGCGGTACTTCGTGATCGCAACCTTCGAGCTCGTAGGCTTTATAAAGACTTCTTGACCTTAGTGGATTTATGGGGCTGGTCATAGCCATCAGCGGCAAGCCGGGCGCTGGCAAGACCACCTACGCCAAAGAGGTCGCCCGCCTCTTCAACTTGAGGTACGTGTCCTCCGGGTCTCTTTTCAGGCAATTAGCCATCGAGAGGGGGGTCAGCCTAGTGGAGCTTCACAGGCTTGCGGAGAAGGACTTCGGGATAGACAGAATCGTGGACGGCAGGGCTGTGGAGGAGGCCAAGAGGGGAGACGTGGTCGTCGAGGGCCACCTAGCCGGATGGGTCCTAAGGGATTTCTCAGACCTCAGGATATTCTTCACGGCCCCGCTGGAGGTCAGGGCCATGAGGGTCGCGGCCAGGGACGGTGTGCCCTACGAGGAGGCCCTCAGGGAGCTGAAGCTGAGGGAGGAGAGCAACAAGCTGAGGGCGAGGCTCCTGTACGGCTTCGACCTAGACGACCTGTCCATCTTTGACGTCGTATTCAACACCGACAGGCTCAGCAAGGAGGTCATAACCGAAACGTTAAAAACCCTAATCTCAAAGTTCATAGAAAGCCGAACCACGAGGTGACGGACGTGCCAGCCATAGAGGTAGGCAGGATATGCGTCAAGAACGCCGGCAGGCTCGCTGGTAGGAAGTGCGTGATAGTCGACATAATAGACGAGAACTTCGTCTTGGTGACGGGCCCCAAGGACGTCACCGGGGTGAAGAGAAAGAGGGCCAACATTAGACACTTGGTGCCCACGCCCGAGAAGATAGACGTCCCCAAGGGGGCCAGCGACGAAGAGGTCAAGGCGGCTCTTGAGAAAGCTGGCAAGCTGGAGTTCATGAAGGAGAAGGTCGCTCCGATAGCCCCATAAGCCACCTCTCAACCCCTATCTTTGGTGGAGCAAGCTTGGGCATGCTGATAAAGGCTGAGGAGACGACGGACCACAGATACGGCTGTCCCCCTGATCAGAGGCCCATAGAGCTTCACATGGACCTAGGGATAATAAACCTCGACAAGCCCCCAGGGCCCACGAGCCACGAAGTTACCTCGTGGGTTAAGAAGCTCCTCGGCGTTGAGAAGGCGGGCCACGGCGGGACCCTAGAGCCCCGCTAGGGGGTGGGGATACCCGAAGGTCACGGGCGTCCTGCCGATAGCCCTAGGCAGGGCGCGGAACGTGCTCCAGCACGTGATACACTCCGACAAGACCTACGTCTGCGTGATGGCCCTCCACGAGGCCGTGCCCGAGGAGAGGGTCAGGGAGGTCTGCCAAGAATTCATAGGGCCGATTTACCAGAGGCCCCCGCTCAAGGCCTCAGTCGAGAGGAGGCTCAGGATCAGGAGGATATATTCGATCGAGGTTCACGAGGTCGTCGGCAGGCTCGTGTTGATGACAATACGGTGCGAGGCCGGGACCTACATAAGGAAGTTGTGCCACGACATTGGCGAGGTGCTGGGCGTGGGGGCGCACATGGCCGAGCTTCGGAGGATACAGACGGGGCCCTTCACTGAAGACGAGAACTTGGTGACGATGCACGAGTTGCACGAAGCCGTCGTCGCGTGGAGGGAGTACGGCGACGAAAGCCTTTTGAGGAGGGCCATCCTCCCCGTAGAGCATGCCGTCAAGGACCTGCCGAAGATCTACATAAGGGACTCCGCCGTGGACGCCATATGCCACGGAGCCCCCTTAGCCGCTCCAGGAGTGCTCCACCTCACAGACGACATAACCAAGGACGGGCGCGTGGCCATAATGACGTTGAAGGGCGAGCTCGTCGCCATAGCCAAAGCGCTGATGAACTCTCATGAGATACTCGAGGCCGAGAGAGGCATAGTCGCTAAACCGATGAGAGTGATCATGAGGCCTGGGACTTATCCTAGGCAGTGGAAGTCCCCTAGGTTTGAGGAGAAAGGATAATTAAAGAGGGGCTCTGCTCCGTTATACTTGGAGCCGGGATACCCTAGTGGTAGGGGGCAGGCCTGGAGAGGCCCTCAGCCCCACTAAGCCTGTGGCCCTCTGGGCCGCGCGGGTTCGAATCCCGCTCCCGGCGCCACTTCACTCCAAATATCACGCTAGCTGAGCTTTTCGACTCTGATCCACGACAGCAGTTGACTGAGTACTTGAACGATATCGCTCAGCCGCTTCGATAGATGCCCATGAAGACGCCTTGATGACTGCCCCCATACCTCCTTGACGGCCATGTACGTGGCTCTTGCCATTAGCTTAGACGTGAGTGCAGAGGGTTTGTGAATGCTAACAGCCCTTCTATCCAGTATCGCAAGAACATCAGCTTGACTGCTCCGCCTAACATTTAGCCCAGAAATTGCCATGTTATTCGCCAAGCCCTTAAGTCAGAAGTTCTATGAGGGTCTGTATACTGTGGGTGTGCTTGGAAGGTTATCTTAGAAGCACCGTTCGAAGACTACGTCGATACGATACTTAAGCGAAATCGTTGTTCGTGGTATTTTGGCCGAGTTGGGCCTCTAAAGATTTGCAAAGATTTACGAGGGCGCTCGGAATCAGCTCGCATGAGAGGGCCAAGTTGGCGTAAAGCACAATAAATAGGGAGGGCTCAGTAAATTTTCCAAGGAGCGCGCAAGGCGGCAACCATGATCAGCACGGACGTGCTCGTCGTTGGCAGCGGTGCTGGAGGTAGCGTGGCGTCGCTCGAGCTCGTGAGGCGGAACTTCAAGGCGGTACTAGCGGAAGCAGGCGGGGACGTCGATCTCGAGAGGGCCAGATCGGGCTACAGCCCCGTGACGTCGTCGATAGAGATCCTCAGAGGCGAGGGGCTCGGCGGCACCACGCTAGTGTCGATGGGCAACATGCTGGTTACTGAAGATATCATCGAGAGGTTCAAGGGGCTTGGCGTGGACCTGACAGCCGAAATTCGAGAGGTCTGCGAGCTTACGTCAGTATCCAAGGTGCCGGAGGACAAGTTGCCGCCCTTCGCCAAGAAGTTCATTGATGTCGCCGAGAGAATCAGACTAAAGACCAAGGTCATGCCGAAGTCCATCTACTTCGACAGATGCGTCGGGTGTGGCAGGTGTGCTTACGGTTGTCCCGCGAAGGCAAAGATCTCGGCTTTAGACCTAATTAAGGCTGGTATGCAACGAGGGCTAAAGGTTCTAACGAGGTTTAGGGTCGACAAGTTGCATAGGCGCCAAGGAAAGGTGATAGCAGAGGGTCTCGTAGATGGCAACAAACTTAAGGTGGAGTGCAGGGCCCTCGTCCTAGCTGCTGGCGCCCTCGAGACCCCCAAGCTCTTGGCCCAGCTCCACGACGACGAGAGCGTGGGGAGGAACCTCTTCGTGGACCCGTTCGTGACGATCGGGGGGCCCTACGACGGGCCTCCATCAAGCGAGGGCATCCAGATGGCCGTTTACATCGACTTCGGCGACTTCATGCTATCGCCTCACTACACTGGCCTCCTACAATTTCAACTGGCGGCTAAGGGCGTCGACCTTGGAGGCAGGAGAATTGCGTCGATGATGGTCAAGGTGGCCGACGAGGGCAAGGGCGTCGTGTGGCCCGACGGCGTCGTGGAGACCAGAATGACTAGGAGGGACCTGAGGGTCCTCGAGAGGGGGGTCGAGAAGGCCAAGGAGTTACTAATAGAGCTTGGGGTTAAAGAGGACGAGATCGCCATGACTCACGTGAGGGGGGCGCACCCCGGCGGGACTGCGGCTATAGGAAGCGTGGTCTCTCGAGACCTCACGATAGCTGGCTGCGATGGGGTCTTCGTTGCCGATGCCAGCTTGATACCTCCCCCGCTCGGGAAGCCGCCTATCCTGCTCATAATGTCCTTGGCAATGAAGGTGGCGAGGAGGGTCTGCGAGTACTTGCGTTAGAGCCTGCTAACGCCTTCGCTCATTTTCGTATACGGCGTTAACAACGCCCTTTAACGTCGAGAGGGCTTGAGGGTTCTCCCTAAAGAAGTCCATCAACTTCACTATCCTGTTCACCGTCAAGTCGTGGAGCTCATGCTCAATGCCACAGGCATCGTCTTCGGCTATGTCCTCTGGCAACTTCAGAAAGGTCATTAAGAACTCCTTGAGGGCCTCGTGCCTCTTGTATATGGCCTCCGCCAGCCTAGCCCCTTCATCCGTCAGGGTTATGGTCTCGTGCTTTACGTACCTCACCAATCCCTTGCGAGCCAGCTTGTCGAGGTACTCGACTATGCTGGGGGGCTTTACGTTTAGCATCTCGGCTAGCGCTTTGACCCTTATCGCCTCGTCCCTCCTCCACAGCAGGTACAGCGCCTCCAAGTACTCCTCTTCTCTTCGACTCCTTCGATAGCGCAACCCTCGTCAACCCTGCGGGGATGCCCACTTCCTCGTAGGGCTTTGCCCGACATAAAGGTTTTGGACCTTGAGATGCCGGGTCAGACGGCCTAGCGCTGACACCTCATGCATCGGGAGGGGTCTGGGATCCTCATCCCCGGCCAAGTGGAAGAGGTGGAGATCACTTATGTGTTTTTCTTCAAACGGCGAGCGGCTCCCACTTTCTGCGCGGTCCGGCTTCGCGTGGCTTGTTGTAATGAGCGGTGGTTCCGCTTCTAGGATGCGAGAACAATTAATACCTGTGACGATTAAGGCTACCGTGAATGGCTAGGGACTTTGGTTGCGCAGACGAAAAGCTTTAGCCGAGGCGCGCTTCCGTATCTTGGGCGATGATGTCTCCCTCAGCTATACTTGAGCTGATGACATGACTATGGGGGGCTGAGCCTTTACAGCAATTCGCAAGGCCGAAGACGTGTCAGGACCGCGTACCCTTCACGGTTTTCAGGCGAGGGACAACCTCATCATCCATCGCTCTTCCTTTCGCTAATGCTCTTTTAAGTTTAAGTGCCTGAACTACCAGTAAAGCTTAAAATCTAGGAAATCGTCATGGACATAACGAGGTCCGCATGGCCTGATTGATTATGGGCTGTTGGACGTCTGACGCCCACGGCGTCGAGCTCTTCACCTGCAGCTCGCACCACTGATCTTCGAGAAACGCAAAAGCGCTCGACCGTCTACCTCTCTATCAGCTCAGCCTGCAACTTACTGACTCCTCATCTTAACGGCTATAGCCTTGGTCTTGCTGGGCTTGTAGAAGGCACAGTTAGGCCTAATCTCCAGTCCTAGCTTGCACCTGCCCATGCCGTAGTACTTGCATATGTGACACTTCACCTCGCATCACCTCAGGAGAGCTCGAGCTTCGAGCGATTGACTAGTCGCGAGAGACCCTCAGGACTTGGCGCCAGCCCTGTGCGCCCTCGCCTTGTGAACGGATAGACCCCTCTTGCTCTCAAACTTCTTGCCACAGACCTCGCAGGCATAGGACATGAGGGGTCACCCTAAACGGGTTCTCGACTTCGAATTCTCAAAGCAAGGCGTTAAAAATTTTATTCCATTTGCCGTTAATATCGCGCCATCCGTAGCCGTTTTGAGTTTCATACTAGGTTTATGCGATTTGACGTCATTCTTCTGCTATTATTACTACGTGGACTCTTTTCCCGTATAGCGGCTTCACTTCGGGTTGGTACTTCGCCAGAGGGTACAGGACCACAGTCCCACCCCTAAACTTTATCACGGAGCACCTCGCATATATGAATTTAGACATGTTATCACCGATGACTAGTAATGATGGAAATACCTATAAGATTCGTGCACAAAATGCATGCTGGTGAGCTACCCCGTGAGGGGTCAAGAGCCCGTATTGGTCGAGGCGTTGAGGATGAGGGCTCTCCCCGAGGGTAGCTGTGATAGGTTGTTCGAGTTCCTGAGGCTTTACCGCGATGCAGTACAGCTGGTGGTTGACAGGATTTGGGATTCAAAGAAGCTGTCTAAGAGGGAGTTGCACAAGCTGTTCTACAGCGAGCTAGTGTCCATGGGTTTCAGAGCGCACCACGCCAAGGAGATATACGCCTACGCCAAAAGCGTTATCGATTCAGCTGAGAGCAATGGTGGTAGAAAACCAATCCTCAGAAAGCTGAGTGCTAGGGTAGACAAGTACGACTACAAGCTGGACCTGGACAACATGGCCCTAACGCTGAAGTTGCACAACGACTACGAGGCTAAGTTAAAGCTTGTAGCGCCTAGGGAGAGGGTTGAGAAGTTCAAGGGCTGGAGCAACTACGAGCTGGTGGTGAAGTATGAAGAGGGAGGGTTCTGGGTATCGATGTACTTCAGGAGAAGTGTTAAACCGTTGAGGCCGAAGACAGTCATGGCCATTGACTTGAACTTCGACAACATAACAACAGCGGTGTTCACTCTTGACGGCAGACTGATCAGGCTGAAGAGGTTTGAGACTCCACACAGGAAGCTATTGACCCACAGGACCTGGATCGAGAGGATCCAGAGGAGGTACCCAAGGTCGTGGAGGTTCGTCAAGGGTGTTAGAAGAGCCGTCGAGAGGCATGGCAAGAGAATAAGGAGGATTTCTTGGGACTACGCTCATAAAGTGGGGGATTTAATCGCTGAGCTAGCGTTAAGACACCGCTCAGTAGCAGTACTCGAAGACCTAGATGGACTGAGGGAGGAGAACAAGAGGGGGGGAGAGTTCAACAAGAACCTC
>Ga0080004_1102381_pt1 | contig 28935 bp, 32 predicted proteins | sample WasSprMetagenome_FD_69207 | JGI IMG/M metagenome (GOLD analysis project Ga0080004, IMG submission 69207) | Sulfidic aquatic microbial communities from Washburn Spring, Yellowstone National Park, USA - WS (SPADES assembly) (version 2) | ecosystem: Environmental > Aquatic > Thermal springs > Hot... | reverse complement strand
CAAGAGCAAGTTTCAGTGGCTGAAATTTTGTACAACTGGAATCAATAAAATTTATGAAAAAAAGTTTTACATTAATCGAATTGTTAGTGGTTTGCGGAATTTTTGGAATTTTTGCTTTGGGGGCTTTTTCTTTTTTCGTTTCTCAAGTTACATTACAAACTCAAACTTTAATGCTACAACAAGCTTTTAATGAACTTTCTTTTGCCATAGATAAAATGTCAAAGGAAATGAGGATGGCAAAAAAAGATGACATTGAATATAAAAAGATGAGTAAAGATTGTTCAGGCAATTCCACAGATAAATTAAATTTTTGGGTTATAACAAACGGAATTGGTTTTAGAGATTATTTAAATCGATGCCATAAGTTCTTTTTACAAAACAATCAAATTATGGAAGAAGCTTTGCCAGATATTCCAGCTTTACCTTTAACTTCTAATTCAACTTTAGTGGTTCAAAATTTAAAATTTAAGTTAATAGGAGAAACACAAAATGACACAAAACAACCCAAAGTAACAATTCTCATTGATGCTAAAATTCGAGGAAAATATGAAATTCCTTTAAAGGTCCAAACTACGGTCTCTCAAGCAGATTTGGATATTCAATATTAAAATGAAAAGGAAAAAAGGATTTATTTTATATTTAACTTTAATTTTACTTTCTTTGTTACTTTTGATGTCTTTGGCACTCAGTCAAATTTTTGTTTTTCAATCTAAAATTTTACAAACTATCGGAAAATCTGTAATTGCTTATTATGCAGGAGAAACAGGAGTAGAAAGAGGACTTTATGAATATTTTGTGAACAATAAAAACCCTCCGTTTTCTATTTCCTCAATTCCTGTAGATTCTGCCCAATATTCGGTAAATGCTGTTTCTCCTGGAACTCCAAAATGTTCTTCACAGTATTATTATACTATTTGTATTATTTCCACTGGAAATTTTTTAGAGACTCAAAGGGTAGTATCTAGCAACTACTAAAGATGGAGCAAATTTTTTGGCACTTAAAAAGAATGGATTGGTATTTAGTTTTTTTGATTTTTTTGTTGTTTTTGATAGGTTGTGTTGAAATTTTTTCAATCTCAAAAAACAATTTTTTTGATTTAAAAAAACAAATCATTTTTTTTATAGTCGGGTTTTTTTTAATGATTCTTTTTTCTTTTTTTGATTGGCGAATTTTGAGAGAAAATTCATTTTTGGTTTTGGGACTTTACGTTTTATCTTTAATTTTGCTTTTTTTGGTTTTGTTTTTTCCAGAAACTCGCGGAAGAAAAGGTTGGTTTGAAATTGGATTTTTTTCTTTTGACCCAGCTCAAATTACAAAAATTTCACTTTTAATTTTGCTTTCAAAATATTTTTCTACTAGACATAAAGAACTTTATGATTTAAAACACATTTTTATTTCTGGATTTTTTGTGATATTACCTGCTCTTTTAATTTTCAAGCAACCTGATTTTGGATTTTTTTCTTTGATTTTGTTTTTATGGATCTCCATACTGATTTTTTCTGGAATTAAAATTCGACATTTTGTTTTAATAGTTTTAATTTTTTCTCTTTTGTTTTCTTTTTTTTGGCAAAAAATTTTAAAACCTTATCAAAAAGAAAGGCTTTTGAGTTTTTTGAAGATAAAATCTGAAGATCCTTTAAAAGTTGGTTGGAGTCAAAGTCAGGCTAAAATTGCTATTGCCTCTGGAGGACTTTTTGGAAAAGGAATAAAACAAGGCTTTAATACTCAATCTGGGTTTTTACCAGAAGCTAAAACTGATTTTATTTTTTCTGCGATTACAGAAGAAATGGGATTTTTAGGAATTTTTGCTTTGTTACTTTTGTATTTTCTCTTGTTTTGGCATCTTTTTAAGTTTTCTTTTTCTTTAGAATCTAATTTTGCGAGACTTTTTTGTCAAGGGTTTTTAGCAATTTTGTTTTTTGAATTTTTCTTACACGTTGCTACAAATTTAAGCTTAATTCCTGTAATAGGGTTTTATTTGCCTTTTGTAAGCTATGGAGGATCTGCAATTTTGGCAAACTTTATCTGCGTTGGAATTTTGCAAAGTTTTAAAGTTAGAAGTTGATTTTTTTTAGAGGATTTTTTAAAATTAAATTTAACGGTTTTGGCCCCGTCGTCTAGTGGCCAGGACATTGCCCTTTCAAGGCAAAAACAGGGGTTCGATTCCCCTCGGGGCCACAAAAATTTTAATCTCTCACCTAAAGAGTAGCTTTTAAATTTTTATTTTCTGTGTAAAAAGAGATACCATTCTTTATCTACTACTAAATCGTGCCAAGAGACTCCCACAAAAACTGCTAACAAAAAAGGAGAATGAATTAAAGAGAATTTTAAATTAATTAAAAGTGTAGAAAAACCATAAAGCCAGTGATGGAATTTAAACTTCCAGGGTAAAAAGGGCAAAGAAAAAAATACAGAAGGAGGTAAGAATTTTTTTTGTTTTTTATTTGCGTTTTTCACGTAAAATTCACTCAAGAAATACCCTAAAACTCCACCTATAAGAGTTTCCAATGAGATCCCTAAAAGGCAAAGAAATGGTAAGTGTTTTAAATTTTTCTTTTTTGGTTTTATTTTTTTAATAAAATTAAATTTCATAAAAATTTTGCAGGGACTGAGGGAATCGAACCCCCATCTGCGGTTTTGGAGACCGCTGTTTTACCACTAAACTAAGTCCCCTTAACTTGAATTTAAAAAAAATAAAAAGAAAAATCAAGAATCCAGATTTTTTATTGAATCATTCTTCTAAAATTTCTTCAATTTCTTCGCAAATAATTTTGGGGTTTCCATCTTTATTATCAACTCTTCCTGTAGCTAAAATTGCTTTGTGTTCTTGAAAAGTTTGAGGATATCTCATTAAAACTGTCGGGAAAACGACGAGTTCCAACTGCCCTTCCCCATCTTCAATTTTTGTAAAAAACATTGGAGAACCATTTTTTGTGATGACTTTTTTCAGTTCTGTAATTATTCCTCCAACCCTAACTCTTTTCCCTGTTAATTCTTGGGTGATTTTTTTCAAAGGAATAATTTTCCCTTGAAATGCTTTTAAAAAATCTTCTGCCAAATGAGCTGAAACATAAAGTCCTAAATATTCTTTTTCCCATATGAGAATTTCTTTTTTTGTTGCGCTTTGTGCTTTTTCAAATTTTGATTCTAAAGAAAAATCGGAAAAGTTTCCAAACAGTCCTATTTGTTTTGTTGAAAATTTTTGTTGATGGTAATTTTTATTCCATTCTAAAATTTTCTCTAAATTAAACAAAAGTTTGTTCCTTTCTTCAAAACAATCCAAACTTCCTGATTTGATTAAAGCTTCTAACGATTTTTTATTTAAATTTTCAGGTTTTATTCTTTTTAAAAAATCCTCTAAACTTTCAAATTTTCCCCTTTCTTTTCTTTCTTGTAAAATTGCCTCGACTGTATTTTCTCCTAAATGTTTTATTCCTAACAAACCAAATCTAATCTGCTTTCTCCCAGGAATAACCGAAAACCCCCTAAAACTTTCGTTAACGTCTGGAGGCAAAACTTCAATCCCCATTCTTTTGCATTCTTTTATTAAAAATCCAATTCTTTCAACATCGTTTTGTTCTAAGGTAAGCAATGTCGCCATAAATTCTACTGGGAAGTGAGCTTTTAAATAAGCGGTATAAAAAGCAATTTTTGCATAGGCCACGCTGTGAGATTTATTAAAAGAATAGTGAGCGAAGGGTTCAATCCATAGCCAAATTTTTCGAGCTATCATCTCATCAATTCCGTTTTTGATGCATCCCTGAATAAATTTTTCCTTTTGAGCCTCCAAAAGTTTTCCGATTTTTTTTCCAATGGCTTTTCTTAAAACATCTGCCTCTGCCATAGAAAAACCTGCCAAATCTCTTGCAATTTGCATTACTTGCTCTTGATAGATTAAAACTCCGAAAGTATGTTTTAAAATCGGTTCTAATTTTGGATGCAAATACTCAATTTTTTTCTTTTTGTGTTTTCCATCAACATAATCTTGTAAAAATTGCATCGGTCCTGGTCGATAAAGAGCGACCATTGCTACTAAATCTTCGAAGTTTGTCGGTTTCAATTTTCTTAACCATTTTTGCATTCCTTCAGATTCAAACTGAAAAACACCCACCGTGTCCCCCTTTTGAAAAAGTTTGTAAGTTTTGGAATTTTCAAAGTCAATATCTTCAACTGAAATTTTCTTTTGGTAAATTGCATAAACTTTTTTTAATGTTTCCTCAATTAAAGTCAAATTTTTCAATCCCAAAATATCCATTTTCAAAAGACCTAAATCTTCCAAAGAGTGCATTTCAAACTGAGTCACTATTGAATCATCGTCTTGAGTTGGGTGTTGCAAAGGACAAATTTCATCCAAAGGTATATCAGAAATTACTACCCCGCATGCGTGCCTCGAAACATGTCTTACACAACCTTCAAGTTTTTTCGCAGTGTTAATTAAGCGTTCTACTTTTTCATCGCTCTCGTAAAGTTCTCTCAATTCAGAAACTTTGGCTAAAGCCTCGTTTAGTGTCAAGCCTGCGGGAATTAATTTTGCGATTTTATCACAAAAAGAATAAGGATAACCTAACGCTCTTCCTACATCTCTTACTACAGCCCTCGCTGCCATCGTTCCAAAAGTAATAATTTGAGCCACTCTGCTTTCACCATACTTTTTTCTTAAATATTTTATCACTTCATCTCTTCTTGTATCAGTGAAATCTATGTCAATATCTGGAAAACTTATTCTTTCTGGGTTCAAAAATCTTTCAAACAGCAATCCATATTTCAAAGGATCAATCTCTGTAATTCCCAGCAAATAAGAAACCAAAGACCCTCCAGCGCTTCCTCTTCCAGGTCCTACCACAATATGATTTTCTTTTGCCCAATTAACAAAATCTTGAACAATCAAAAAATAAGAAGCAAAACTTGTTTTTTCAATAATATTCAATTCATATTCCATCCTTTCTATCGCTTCCTTTGGAGGATTTTTGCCGTATCTTTTTTCTAAACCTTTAAAACACAATTCTTTTAAATATTCTTGATCCGATTTTCCATCAGGAGTTTCAAATTTTGGCAACTTTGTTTCTCCAAGTTTAAATTCAAAATTACACATTTCAACGATTTTTTCAGTATTCTCAATTGCTTCTGGAACTTCTTTGAAATCTTCAATCATTTTTTCTAGAGGCCTCATTGAAAAGTCATCCGCTAACATTGTCAATCTTTCTGGATCGTTTAGGTCAGCGTTAGTATTGATTAACATTAAAATGTCTTGAGCCTTGGCATCCTCTGGTCTCAAATAATGACAATCGTTCGTTGCCACTAAAGGAATGTTTAGCTCTTTTGAAATTTCAATTAAAGCCTTGTTTACAGTTTCTTGGCCCTTTAAATTGGGATGGTGCTGTAGTTCTAAATAAAAATTATCTTTTCCAAAAATTTCTTGATACTCTTTAGCAGTTTTTTTTGCGAGAGAGAGTTTTTTTTCCAAAATCAACTGAGGAATTTTCCCTTGCAAACAAGCAGTCAAACAAATTAAACCTTCAGAATGCTCTTTTAACATCTCTTCATCAATCCGTGGCTTGTAATAAAAACCCTCAAGATAGCTTTTGGTGATAAGTTTTACTAAGTTTTTGTATCCTTTTTCGTTTTTCACCAACAAAACCAAATGATATCTTTTATCATCAATTTTTGCTCTTTTTAGTTTTGCGCTTTCTATAGCTAAATAAAATTCACATCCTAAAATCGGTTTTACGCCTTTTTCCTTTGCCTTCTTGAAAAATTCAACCGCCCCATAAATGTTTCCGTGATCTGTCAAAGCCAAAGCTGTCATTCCCAACTTTTTGCAATAATCCAACATCTCATCAATTTTTGGCAAACCATCCAACAAAGAATAATGTGAATGACAATGCAAATGATAAAACTTCATGTTTTCTAATTTTAAAACAGAGAAATAAAAATTTCAAACTTTGCCTTAGAGTAAATTTTAAAAATTAAAAAAGAATTAACCTCTCCAAAGTTTTTTAAGCTCCTCTATCAAGCTCGCAAAGAAATTTTTCATTTTCACTTTCATCAATTCCCAACGAGGCAAAAATTTTCTTATTTGCATTTTTTCTTTTTTTTCACAATAAGCTCCTGGAATATCGTTTGGTGAGATTCTTAGAGTAACTTCTGCGGTTGTAGCACTCGTAAATTTCACTTGAGGGTTTTGAAGGTTTGAATTTGAAGGATTTCCGCTGGTAAAAGTCCAACTCCAGTTACAAGATGGCGCATAACATTCAGATTGTTCATTGGTGCTAATTGTTGTAGTACAATTTCCTGTCGAAACTGAACAAAATTGAACTACTTGGTTTACTAAAGGTTTTTCTGGGTCCCATTTAAAATTCACATAAGGATATTGATGCACAGGAGTTTTAAATACGGTCGATGTTGAAGCAGAGCTTTTTCCGTCTGAAACCTCCAAAGTGATTGTGTATTGAGTGTTAAAGTTAATTCCAGCTTCAGATGGAACAATAAAAGATTTATTAGTAGTAGTGGTTGAAAAATTGGTATTTCCTCCGGATATAGTAATTTTTGCTATTAAAGAAGTATTTGTCGAGCTTTGAGCATTCCAGTTAACCCACATTATATAACCTTTTCCTGGAATTGTTAAAGGAGACAATTCATAAGCGCAAGGATTATCCGTAATTTTAAATTCTGTAATTGTTATTGGTGAAGGTAAATTTCTTAAAAATACTTTATAATTCGAATTTGAACAAGAATTTTGATTTTTACAATTAAAAGAAATCCAGCCAACAACTGCTTCTTCCAGAGTATCGTCCCATCCGGCGGCCCAACCTTCAAATTCACCTGTCGAAGGATTCAAAGCAACTCCATAATTTGTTCCTTGCAATTTTATCCATCCATCCCAACCTCCGCTTCCTGTACCCCCTCCTGCCAAAGCCTTCGCCCAACCATAAACTTTATTATCAGAACCCAGCCAAGCTCTGCAAGGTGCTTGAGGACACCCTGAAAGTTCAGATTCGTTAAAAGTTATCCAACCAACATTTTCTGACCACGCATAACCTGAAAAAACTTTTGTTTGAAAATCCAAATTCACTCCGTAATTTACTTTTGCACAAGAATTTTGATTTAAACAATTAAAAGAAATCCAGCCAATATTTTCGGACCAAGCCCATCCAGCAACATTATGTTCAGTCCCTGCACTCGCTTTTCCTGAAATCAAAAAAGCCAGAAAGAAAGTTATTAACAAAATCAAAAAATTTTTTTTCATAATTAAGTTACCTAAAGAAGCTTTACAAAATTTAAATCTTTTACCTTTTTAAATAACTTCAAATCTGCGGTAATAAAAATGGTATTTAACTTCTGGGTCAAAATTAGGTATGAAGCATCATAAACAGTAATTCCTTTTCGCTTTCCTAAGATAGCAGCCTTAATAATGTCTTTAACTCCCAACTCAATTATTTCAAAATCTAATTCATATAAAATTTCTAAAAAGTTAAAAATTTCTTTCTCGCTCAGCCCCTTGGCATATAAAAGAGCGTTGGCAACTTCATAAAACAACAAAATAGGAACTGCAATTTTTTCTTTTCCTTTAATATGATTTTCTTTTAGCAATGTCGCTCGATCACTCCCTTCTTCTTTTTTAATCAATTTCACAATTACAGATGCATCTACTACAATCATCTTTTTTCTCGAAAAAATCTAATAATTCTTATCCCATTCCAATTTTTCAAAATTTTTTCATTTCTTTTTCTCCACAAGTCCATTTTTTTGCTCGCTAAGTTCCTTTTCTTTATCAACATTTCTTCGATTTTCAATAATAGGTTTTCTTCAATTTTAATAGTATTTCTCACCATATTAAATTATATTACAAAAATTGATTAAAAACAATATCTCATATTAACCAAAATGGGCAACATTATGCTCTGTTCTAGCAATCGCTCTTTGTGAAATTGAAAGAATCAGAAAGAGAATTCCTAAAAAAATTAAAAATTTTTTATTTCCGCAACGATTGGTTATTTTACCGACTAAATTTTCTTGTTTCTTCATATATTTTCTATTTTATAAATTCTCAAAATTTTTTTCAAGGAAAAAACGATAAAATTCTTCGACCTTTCTCGTTTTTTTGGTCCTCTTTTTAGAAATGGTTTCTAAAATTCAGAAAAACTTCTCGTTTTCTTTTTTTCAATAATCTTTCTCCTTCTATTACACTTTTGAGTAAAATCAACAATTCTCTTCTAAATGTTCCCTTTTCAAAACTACAAATTTTTCTCCCATTATCTCCAAATTTTCCAATCCTTTTATTTCTTTTTTTTAAAATGATTGTCGTTTGATTTACCATATTTCAAATTTTATTCTTTTTCTGAAAAAAAAGTCAATGTCAATATATTCTTTCAAAATTCTATTCACTTTTTACAAGAAAAGATCAAAATAAAAAATTATTGAATTTTACAACAGATAGCATAACAAGTAGCACTACAATAATTTGCTCCACAGATCCAACTATTACCAGAAGGATAAGATTTAACCCAAAAAACTTCATCCTTACTAATATAATCAATACCCCCACCAGTAAGAGTATATCCTGATGGACAACTAGCTTGACATGTGTCATTTTTTGGAGCTGAACATGCAACCTGAGTACAACTTAAATTTCCTCCTCCACCCGGCCAGCTTGTTCGGCAGTCGCCACCTAAACATAAAGCACCTTCTACTGTTAGATTTCCATTTCCTCCCCAGGCTTTAGAGACAATAACCCCGGATTTATTCAAAAGGTAAAGAGTTTCCCCGCCATGAATATGCATCCTGCCGGAGCTGTAAATAGTTCTACCTCCCTCAATGTGAATATCTCCACCCGCCACATGCAATTTCGCCGATGGATTCGTCGTTCCAATACCGACGTTGCCATAGTTCTCATAAATACTCGAATTGCCCAAAGAAGTTGAACCGGTCCATTTGGCAAGATAATTTGTTGTACCACTTCCAGTTAATCCTCCTCCTTCAGGCCATTTAGTTCTACAATCGCTTCCAATACAAAGACCAGTTCCTCCTATTACATAGCCTGAAGAATAAATATATCCTCGGACATCTAATTTATAAGAAGGTGCCGTCGTTCCAATACCGACGTTGCCGCCACTAGCAAAAGTAACTCTATTATCTGTTCCATCCCAAAACATTAAATCATTAGAAGATGCATTTATATATGCTGACCATTTTACACTACCATCTTTTGCCCATTGATATCCAACTTGTTGACTACTTGGTGCATCTACACGTATCGCAGTAGTACCATCTGATTTAACATGTAATTTCGCTCCCGGTGCCGTCGTCCCGATGCCGACGTTGCCAGCAGAATCGATATAGAATTTTGCTGAGCTTGCATAACTAATTTTAAAATAAGGTAAACTAGCACCAGAATCTAATGTTATTCCGGTATTTGGTGCATATAATCCTGAACCTCCATAAATTTCTCCAACCCTCACGATATTTGTTGGATTATTTGTCCCACCAAGCCATACACCCCAATCTCCAGCTTTCCAAATAGTATCCGTAACTCCTACATTCCCAACAACGTGCAACTTATAAGAAGGTGCCGTCGTCCCGATACCAACGTTGCCATCAAGAATTGATAAATTACGACCAACCGCACGAATAAATGCTGTTGAAACATTCAGAGAACCAAAATCTAAAACGCGTGTGTCACCATTTGAAAGTGCTAAGGTAGGATTTTGAAGACTCATTATAATTCCGCCATCTGGAGTAGGTGTTGAATTTAAAGAACTACTTACTACGAGCTTAGCCACTGGTCCCGTCGTCCCGATGCCGACGTTGCCATATCTAACAATTAAACCAGTAGTAACAGCGCTATTGTTTCCTACAACCAAAGCCCCTTCTTTTGCTTGAGCGTTAATGCTGGTGTTTAGTGGAGGCGCAACATTTCCTCCCGGTGGATTCTGAGAAGGTTCTGTCCAGGCAAAAACTAAATAGGAAAGTAAAATGCTCATTGCCAAAACTCCGAGCGTAAAAGAAATGAATTTTTGTGTTTTTTCTGTCATATTGTTCTTTGTTTTATTGTTTATTTACGACCTTTTGCTAATTTTATTTTTGCTTCCAAAATTGCCACTCTCCTTTCTAACGCCTCAAATTCTTCAACATCAACTTTTTTCTTGAGAGAATTTTTTATGAATTGAATATCTACTTTTATTATTTCAATATCTGCTGTGTGCGAGTTTAGGAACTGGGTATGAAGGTTTAAAATTTTTTCATGCCTGTCTAATCTTTCAATAATCGAATTGTATTGCTCCAAAATTAAATTCACTTTGCTATCAAAATCTTCTTTCAAGACGCCTAAATATCTTTGGTATTCTTCTCTCTGTTCTTTTAAAATTTTATTTAATTTTGATTCAGTAATCTCCATATTTTGTTAAATTTTAGCCATTTAGTTGTTTCGTCGTTTCGTCGTTTAGTCGTTCAGTCGTAAAGTCGTAAAGTCAATTTTCATTTTGGCGTTAAACTTTTTAACAATTCCTCTTCCTTTTTTATTTCTTCTGGCGTTTTTGGCTTTGGGTTTTTTGGCGTTAAGCTTTTCAAAATTTCTTCTGTTTCTTTTCTCTCTTTTTCTGTCGTTGGCTTTGTTGATGTTGGCGTTAATTTCTTTAAAATTTCTTCTGTTGTTTCTTCTTTCTTTGGTACTGGAATTTCTTTTTTTTCTCCTTTTTTAATCTTAAGTAAATAAAATCCAAAAGTCAACAAAAATAGAATTAAAACCAAGACTAAGATTAAAATTAAAAATTTTTTCTGCTTTAACTTTTCCATAGAATAATTTTAATTTTTTAAAAAAACTTTTGTCAAGTTTTTCGCAAATCAAATTTTATTTTCCAAAAGAATTTTTTAAAGTTTCTCACCACTTTTAAAGACATTCTCATATTCTCGAGAATATGAGAATATTTTTTGTAGATTTTAATTTTTAAACTAATTTTTTCACTTCTTTTAAAAATCTTTCCAGATAAGGTTTAGCATTTTTTAAAAAATCTTCTATTTTGTTCCACAAAACTTCCAAATACTCGTGAGCAATAATGTTTCTTAAAATAATCCAGTCTGAAAATCTTTCTCTAAATTTTTTTCCAAAACCTAGTATCAAACTTGTTTCAAGAAATATTTTTCTATAAGTATCTGGTAAAGGTCTCTTTTTTGAAGCCAAAATTATTTTACAAATATCTAAAACAGAATTCATTAAATTTTCAATCCATCTTTCAACGTTTCTTCTTTTGAAAATATCTTCTGAATAATCTCTGAAGGTCATTTTCTTGAACTCTTCAAATTCTTCGATTGAACTTTCTAAAAAGGTAATTATCTTTTCCAATCTTGCCTTGTCAACTTCAGAAATAGATTTTGACCTTTGATAAATTTGGTAATAATCTTTAGAAAACTCTAAAAAATATTCGGCATCATCTGTTGCTTTAATTAAATAATCTAAAAAAATTTTTCTATCTTTAATTTTTAAAGGAATTCCTTCTCTCAAAATTCTGCTTGCCAAAAGCGGAGGAGCTTCGTCTAAAGGAATTAAATCAACTTCTGAATTTAAAACATCCACCAAATCTTTCCAAATTTTTAACAAAATTTTTTCTTTCTTTGAGCTTTCTTTTAACAAAACCGCAACATCATAATCTGAAATTTTTCCTGCTAAATTTTTACTTTGAGATCCAAACAAAAAAGCCAAAATCACTTCAGGTTTTTTTTCGAAATATTTTTTTAATGCTTTGATTTTTTGAGAGCTTTTCATTTTTTAACCAATTTTCAAAATCGACATCCCAATAAAAGATGTTTAGCCTTATTTATTGATGAGGTTTTTTATGGATTCGATATCATATTTTATTCTTTCGATATCGGATTTTATTGAATGAAGCATTTCGCTGTGATTTAAAATTTCCTCGGATCTTTCCAATTTTTCCATAATTAAATTGCATTTTTCTTCAACCGACCTTGTCTTGGTATCAACGCTCTCTTTTAACGCATCGAGACATCTTTTAATTTCGTTCAACCTTTCTTCAGTATGATTTTTATATCCTTCAAAAATTTCTCTGAAGTTTTCCATAGTTTATTTTTGATTTTAAAAAAACCAAAACAAATAATCAAGAAAAAAAAATTTTCAATTTCTTAAAAATTTAATAAAAAACTGAGAAAAGATTATCTAAACTGTTTCTCTTTTGTTCACCTCTTCTCTCAAAACCTTCAATGCTCTCGAAATTAAAACTCTTGTTGATCCTTCTGATTTTTCTAAAATTTTTGCCACTTCTTTTGGTGAAAAACCCTCAACATATCTTAGTAAAATTGCTTCTTTGTATTCTGGTTTGAGTTTTGAAAGAGCAAGAAAAATTTTTTCCAATTCCAAGTCATTAATTATTTTTTCTTCGATTGAAATTCTTGGGTCTGGAATTTCTGAAAGGCCTTCCAAAGAAATTGGGTTTTTGTTTTTTTGACGAAAATAATCTACTGCTAAATTTCTCGCTGTTTGATAAAAAAAAGATTTTGGGTCAAAAATTTCATTTTTCAAATAAAATTCCCATCCTCTCAAAAAAACTTGAGAGGTTAAGTCCTCTGCCATTTCTTTTGAAGAAGTTCTCAAAAATAAAAAACGATAAATTTGGTTTACGAATTTATCATAAAGTTTTGCAAATTTCTTCTTTTTTCGAGAGATTTCGTTCATGAAAAATTAAGGTTGCCTTTCACCGAGCACAACTTCAAGGGAAATTTTTTTTCTTTCTCTCAAAATCAAAAGGGAAACTTTATCTCCAGGTTCGTACTTTGAAATTATCTTTGCTAAAGAATTTTCTTGAGTGATTTTTTCTCCGTTAAATTCCAAAATTATATCACCTTCTTTCAATCCTGCTTTTTCTGCAGGAGAACCTGGAATTACTGCTTCTTCTCTTTTTTCACCAGAAACTATTAAAACTCCATAGTCTACAGGAAGGTTATATTTTTGTTGAATTTCTTTGTTGATTAAAACGTATCTTACTCCCAAAAACGGAAAAGAATATTTTCCAGTGGTTTTCACTTTCTCAATCATTTTCTTTGCCCAGTTAATGGGAATCGAAAAACCAATGTTTTGAGCTCCTTGAACTATGGCAAAATTAACTCCTATTACTTCACCTTTTAAATTCAAAAGAGGGCCTCCAGAATTTCCAGGGTTTAGCGCTGCATCAGTTTGAATTACGTTTTCCATCATTTCTATCACTCCCCCACCTTGAGCTGTAATTTTTCTTCCCAAACCAGAAATTACTCCTACTGTAACTGTATTTCTAAATTCTCCCAACGCATTTCCGATTGCAATCGCAATTTGGCCAATTTCCACTTTATCAGAATCTCCTAATTTCAAATAAGGAAAAGGTCCTCCTTCAACTTTCAAGATTGCCAAATCCTTTACAGCGTCCCTTGCTAAAACTTTTGCAGGATATTTTTTACCGTCGTTAGTAAAAACGGTGTAATCTGCTTTCTCATCGGATACCACGTGGGCGTTAGTTAGTAAAAGCCCGCTTGGGTCCACAAAAAAAGCTGTTCCCCCTCCGATTTCTTTTTTCTCGTAACCTTTGACCCTGTATTGTGGAATTTCAAATTCAAAAGGAGTACCAAAAAATTCTTCAAATTCTTTAAAAGGATTTTCAAAGTAAAGCTCCAGTTTTGGAACATCTTTTGTGATAATCACGCTCACTACAGCAGGATCCGCAGATTTTACAATGGGAACGAAAGGTTCAGAAGAAAAATTAAAAGTTGGAAGTTGAGGCTGAGGTTGAGTTTGAATTTGAGGAGATTTTTGAGAAAAAATTTTATTTTGAAGTTCTTTTATTATTTGAGAAAAATCAAAAGAGAAAGCTGGTAAAGAATAGTTTTTAGATTCTACAAAATAATAAAAAGCACTAGCAAAAATTATTCCAATTAAAAAGCTACTCAAAACTAAAAACAATTTTGAATGTTTTTCTAAAAAAGAACCCGCTTTCAATTTTGGAAATTCTAATTGAAATTCTGGGGCTGGTAATTTTTCTTTTTCCATATTTTGTAATTTTAACTCTTTTTCAAAATTTTTTGAAGAGCCCAAATTGAACTCATAATTGAAAATTTTCTTTTTTGGAGGACCCAAAAAATAAAAATGAATTCCTCCTAAAAAATACTTTAAATAAGCCTTAAGCCTTCCTTCTTTTTCCAACCTTCTTGCTGAAGTAATAACTTTTCCTGCCTTTTCAATAAAACCAAATTTTGATACTTTTGCCGCTCTTTGAGCAAAATCGTGATCTTCTCCTACAAAAACTTTTTCATCAAACCCTCCAACTTTCTCAAAAACTTCTCTTTTTGTCAAAATTATATTGCAAGCTAAAGGAAAAAATCTTTGTGTTATCTTTACCCAAAGATTATACAAAAAATAAACTATTTTGTCAATGAAATTTCCTGCAACATACAAGGGAAAACCTGCTACCCCCAAATTTCTTTTCTCAAATTCATCAATTGCCTTTTCTAAAAAATCTTCTGGCAAATAAATGTTGTCTGCGTCCAAAAACAAAAAAAGCTCACCTTTTGCTACTTTTGCTCCTTCGTTCCTTGCTTTAGCAGGAAGCCCGCCATCAACCACTTTGCATCCAAAACTTTGAGCTATTTCTCTTGTCTTGTCAGTAGAACCACCATCAGAAACGATAATTTCAAAATCTTGAAAAGTTTGTTTTTTTAATTGAGAAATCAAAATGGGCAAATACTTTTCTTCGTTTAAAGTAGGCACAATTATCGAAAGCTTCATTGTTTAATTTTAAACTTTATTTTTTGAAAAATCAATTTTAAAATCACTTGATTTAAAATTATTTTAATTATAAAATTGAAAAAGAGAGGCCACAAATGGGCCTGTAGCTCAATGGCAGAGCGTTGCATTCACACTGCAAAGGTTGCTGGTTCGATTCCAGCCGGGCCCACTATATTTTAAATACCGCAGAGGTCGGGGATCTACTCCGTAGTCAACCGAAGGTTGTACTGCGGGAGTTCAAATCCTCCCGCGCCTACAAAAATTTAATGGAAATTTACACTTTGGGAACCTCAAACAGAAATTTAAAAGATTTTTTGGAAATTTTGAAAGAATACAAAATCAAAGCTGTGGTTGATGTAAGGCATTGGCCAATTTCAAAGCTTTTTCCTCATTTTAAAAGGGAAAATTTAGAGAAATTTTTAAAAGAAAATAACATCGATTATTTTCACATTGAAAAACTCGGAGGCTATAGGAAAGGAGGTTATGAAAATTACATAAAAAGTGAAGAATTTAAAGAGGGATTGAAAGAATTAATAAAAATTGCAGAAAATAAAAAAACTGCGATAATTTGCGCAGAAAAATTTCCTTGGAAATGTCACAGAGCTTTTATTTCTCAAGAATTGGAAAAGAAAAATTTTAAAGTAATTCATATTATTGAAAAACACAGAATTTGGAAGCCAAAGAAAGAGCCAAAGGAAATAAAGCCAACTTGCCAAAAATCAAAAAATCTTAAATTGATTTTAAAGAGTTAATTTTCACAAAGTAAGCGAAAATTGAGAAAGCAACTGCAACGTTCAAAGATTCTTTTTTTCCAAACATTGGAATTTTTACGACAAAATCTGCTTTCTTTAAAATTCTTTTATCAATTCCTTTAACTTCATTTCCGACTAAAATTGCCAAAGGAAATTTTGGTTTGAATTTGAAAAAAGAAAGGGCTTTCTCTGTAGTCTCTAAAGCAACAATTTTTATTTTTTTCTTTTTTAACCTGATTATCAAATTAGTCAAGTTTTTTTTCTCCCACTTCACAAAATTTTCAGCTCCCAAAGCAGTTTTTTTAATTTTTTCAAGATTTGTCTCTGGAGTTGGAGTGTAACCTGTCAAATAAATTTTTTCTATTCCTACTGCGTCGCAAGTTCTAAAAATTGCTCCAACGTTGTAACAACTTCTAATATTGTGTAATATTGCAAAAATTTTCTTTTCCATTTTTAAATTTTAATTTCAATAATATCTCCATCTTTCAAGAAATAATCTCTGCCAACGATTTTAAAACTTTTTAAGTTTTTTTCATAAAGCTTTGCTCCTTTAAATTTTCCTACCCATTCTTTTTTAATCTCTCTCACAAAATCTATCAATTTTGCCCCTTCTTTCAAAACCACAGGATTTTCAAAATTAACTTCTTTTTTTGGTTCTTTTGGGTAAACTCTAATTATTTTCAAGGCTTTGAAAATCTTTTCTTTCAAGTTTTCAATATTGATTTTATCTTTTATGGAAACCCCAAAAGTTTCAAAATTTTCTTTTATTTTTTCAAAATTTTTCCTCCCCTCCTCCAAATCTAATTTGTTTCCCAAAATTAAAATTTTCTCTTTCTCTATTTTCCATTCTTTTAAAATTTCCATTATTTCTTTTAAATTTTTCTCTGGTTCTTGCAACAAATCTATTAAAACCAAAACCAAATCAGCTTGTCTTGCTAAATTTTTAAACCATCCTGGTTTAAATTCTTGAGTTAAAGGTGGTGCGTCAACAATTTGGATTAATAAATTTTCATAACGCATCATTCCAGGAGTGGGTAAATTTGTAGTAAAGGGGTAATCAGCTACTTTAAAATCTGTATTACAAAGAGAATTTACCAGAGAAGTTTTTCCTGAGTTTGGTGGTCCTAAAATTAAAACTTGGCTTGCTCCTTCTTTCTTTACAAAATAAATTTCTTCTTTTTGTGATGCCTTTTTTGGTTTTTCTCTTTTTAATTTTGCAATTTTCTTTTTTATCTCTTCTTGAACTTTTTCTGTTCCTTTGTGCTTTGGACAAATTGCCAACATTTCTTCTAAAATTTCAATCTTCTCTTGAATGTCTTTTGTTTGATTTAATTTTTGTTGAAGTTCGAAAAATTGTGGAGGTAAATTGGCGGGCATAATGTTTGAAGTCGGAAGCTGGAAGTTAGAAGCTTGAAGTAAGAAGTTAGAAGTTGAAAGTTGGAAGTTGGGAAAAAAGAAATCGAAAACAAAAAATGGAAGTATTTTGATTTCTAGATTCGACATTCTAAATTCCATCTTCTATCTTCCAGCTTCCAGCTTCTATTATAAAAAATTCTTCCAGCTTCCAGCTTCTATTATAAAAAATTTGGTATAATCAAAAAATATGGAAATAAAGAGAGTTGTGGTGGGTCCGCTTTTAACAAATTGTTATATTTTAATTTCTGGAAATGAAGCAATTGTGATTGACCCTGGAGCAGAACCGGGAAAAATTTTAAGAGAAATCGAAGGAAAAAAATTAAATTACATAATTTTAACTCACTATCATTGGGACCATACATTGGCTGTCCCAAAAATAAAAGAAAAAACCGGGGCCAAAATTTTGATTCACAAAGAAGAAAAAGATTTTATAAAATTTCAACCAGACCAATTTTTAGATGGAGGAGAAGAAATAAGGATTGGAAACGAGTATTTGAAAATTATTCATACGCCAGGACACACAAGAGGCTCAATTTGCATTTTAGGAGAAAATTTTATTTTTACTGGAGACACCCTTTTTGAAGATGGATTTGGAAGAACGGATTTGCCAGGAGGATCAGAAAAAGATTTAAAAGAAAGCTTGAAAAAACTAGAAAAAGTGATAAAATCGAAAATGAAAATTTACCCTGGACACGGCGAACCCTTTGAAAAAAAATGAATCCAAGCTGGAAAAAATATTTGAGTGAAAACGAAAAAATAGTTTTTGAATTTTCTTTGGCAAAAAAATATTTGGCCTTTTTGCGTTTTCAGTGGATGGGGTATTCATTTCTCTTGCTTTTTGTTTCGCTTTTTTGCTTTAAATCAAAAATTTGGTTTCTCAAAATTTTAGGATATTTATTTTTATTCATTTCTTTTTTATTTTTCATCATTTCTCTCTGGGTTCCCTGGTATCTAAAAAAATCGAACCAATTTGCTTTAACCAACAAAAGATTCTTGGCAAAAAGAGGATGGTTGAATGTGAATTTGGTCAGCATTCCTTATTCAAAAATCACTGATATTTCTGCAAGTCAAAGTTTTTGGGAAAGAAATCTTTTTAATTGCGGAAAAATTTCAGTAGATACGGCTGGATCTCCGGGACCCGAACTCGTTTTGGAAAAAATTGAAAACCCTTTTTTAATAAAAGCGAAAATCGACGAAATTTCTTCTTCAAAAGAAAATGGAGGAGATTAAAGAAATAGAAATTGAAAACGAGAAATACCCTCACCTTTTAAAAAAAATCAAAAATCCTCCAAAAAAACTTTATTTTATGGGAGAAATTTTTCCAAAAGAAAATTGTTTTGCGATTGTGGGAACGAGAAGATGTTCAAGTTATGGAAAAGAGGTATCTTACAAGATTGCCTCAGATTTAACAGAAGCAGGTTTAACGATTGTTTCTGGTTTTGCTCCGGGAATTGATACAGTAGCGCACAAAGCTGTGATAGAAAAAGGAAAAAGAACGATTGCGGTTTTGGGAACGGGTCTCGATAAAAAATCGATTTATCCAAAATCGAATTTAAGACTAGTTGATAAAATTTTAGAGAATGGAGGTTGTCTAATTTCAGAATTTTCTCCTGGAACTCCTGGAGCAAAATATACTTTCCCTCAAAGAAATAGAATAATTTCTGGACTTTCTCTTGGAGTTTTAGTTGTTGAAGCAAGAATGAAGTCTGGAACGTTGATTACTGCAAATTATGCAAAAGAACAAAAAAGAAAGATTTTTGCGGTTCCGGGACCGATTTTTTCTCAAACTTCTAGAGGTTGTCATTTTTTGATAAAAAATGGGGCAAAATTAGTAGAAAGCGCTGAGGATATTTTGGAAGAATTAGGAATTAGAAAGCTGGAAGTAGGAAGAATAGAAATTAAGGGAGAAACGCCAGAGGAAAATTTGATTTTGGAAGTTTTAAAAGAGGGGGCGTTAGATATTGAAAAAATAATTGAAAAAACAAAACTTTCACCTTCAAAAACCGCATCAATTCTTTCAATTTTGGAAATTGAAGGTAAAATAAAAAATTTAGGAGGAAACACCTTTTGCCTTGCAAAAGGAAATTCGAAATTCTAAATCCGAAATTCTAAATAAATTCCAATGACCAAAAACCGAAATTCAAAACATGTTTATAAGTTGGAATTTGAAATTTGTTTAGGATTTAGAAATTAGAAATTAGAAATTAGAAATTAGAAATTTATGAATTTAGTTATAGTTGAAAGCCCTACAAAAGCTCGCACTATCTCAAAGTTTTTGGGCAAAGAATATAAAATCGTTGCTTCTTTTGGTCATGTTAGGGATTTGCCAGAGAGAAAGTTTGGAGTTGATATTAAAAACGATTTTAAGCCAACGTATGTTATTATTCCAAGAGCAAAAGAAAGAATAAAAGAACTAGAAAAAGAGGCCAAAAAAGCAAAACTAATAATTTTATCTACAGATCCTGATAGAGAAGGAGAAGCGATTGCCTATCATTTGGCTTATCTTTTGAAACTCGGAAAGAAAAAACCTTATTGGAGGATTGTTTTTCATGAAATAACTGAGCAGGCAATTAAAGAGGCACTAAAGAATCCGAGAAAAATTGATATGAATTTGGTCAACGCCCAGCAAGCAAGGAGGATTTTAGATAGAATTGTAGGTTACAAACTTTCTCCTCTACTCTGGAGAAAAATAGCAAAGGGGCTTTCTGCTGGAAGGGTTCAATCAGTTGCCTTGAGATTGATTGTTGAAAGAGAAAGGGAAATTCAAAATTTTAAACCGAAAGAATATTGGACGATTGAAGCGATACTGAGAAGTAGGAAGAAGGAAGTAGGAAGTAGGAAGGAATTTAGGGCGATATTGGTCAAAAAAGATGGAAAAAAGTTGGATCAGTTTGCGATAAAGAATGAAAAGGAGGCAAAAAAAATTGTTGAAGATTTAAAAGGTGCAGAATTTAAAGTTTCAAAAATTGAAAGAAAAGAGGCAAAAAGAAATCCTCCAGAACCTTTCACTACTTCAACGATACAGCAAGCTTGTTGGCAAAAATTTTCTTGGCCAGCGGAAAGAACGATGCAAATTGCCCAGCAGCTTTATGAGACCGGGTTAATCACCTACATGCGAACCGATTCTTTGAATTTGTCAGAGTTAGCTTTAAAAATGGCAGAAGAATTTATTTTGAAAAATTTTGGAAAAAATTACTACGAAAAAAGGGTTTACAAAACGAAATCAAAAGTGGCGCAAGAAGCTCATGAAGCAATAAGACCAACTGACGTTGAAAAAACTCCAGAAATTTTGACCGAAAAATTAAATCCTCAACAATTGAAGCTTTATGATTTAATTTGGAGAAGATTTTTAGCTTGTCAGATGGCGCAAGCAATTTTTGATAGAACCGAAGTCGAAATTTTAGCAAAAAATTATGGGTTTTTGGCAAAGGGACAAATTTTAAAATTCGATGGATTTTTGAAAGTTTACCCAATGAAATTTGAAGAAGAGGAATTACCAGAACTGGAAAAGGGAGAAATTTTAGAAGTTTTGAAAATTTTGCCATTGCAACATTTTACCCAACCTCCGCCAAGATACACTGAGGCAACCTTAATTAAAGAACTTGAAAAACATGGAATTGGAAGGCCTTCAACTTATGCTCCAATTTTAGCAACGATTCAAGAAAGAAATTATGTGAAAAAAGACGAAAAAAAGAGGTTTTATCCAACCGCGGTTGGAATTTTAGTAAACGACCTTTTAGTAAATCACTTTCCAGAAATTGTTAACATAAGCTTTACTGCAAAAATGGAAGATAATTTGGATAAAATCGCAAACGGAGAAAAAGATTGGGTGGAAATTTTGAAAGAATTTTATGAACCTTTTAATGTGCTTTTGAATAAAAAGTACAAAGAAATAAACGGAGCCGGAATTTTAGAAAAAACTGACAAAAAATGTCCACAATGCGGATCTCAATTGGTAGTTAGGGTTTCAAAATACGGAAGGTTTTTGGCTTGTTCAAATTACCCAAAATGCAAATATACTTTTGATTTAGAAAATTCAACCGGAATTCAATGCCCGCAATGTAAAAAAGGAGAAATAGTCAAAAGAAAAAGTAAAAAAGGGAAAATTTTTTGGGGATGTTCAAATTTTCCAAAATGCGATTTTGTTTCATGGTCAGAACCAACTGGAGAAAATTGTCCGAAATGCGATTCTCTTTTAATAAAGGAAAATAAAAAAATAAAGTGCTCAAATAAAAATTGTGAATTTGAAAAAGAAAGATAATTTAAATTAAAATTAAATTATGGAAACAATTTTTGAGGAGCTCAAATTTAGAGAGTTAATTAATCAAGCAATAAACGAAAACGAGTTGAAGAAAAAATTGGAAAAAGAAAAAATAGTACTTTATGCCGGGTTTGACCCTACTGCTCCTTCTTTGCATTTGGGAAATTTACTCGTAATTTTGACTTTGAAAAGATTTCAGAACTTTGGACACAAACCCTTGGCGATAATTGGAGGTGGCACTGCTTTGATCGGCGATCCAAGCGGAAAACAAAAAGAGAGAGAACTTCAATTGAAAGAAAAAATAGAACAAAACAAAGAAAAAATTTCAAAGCAGATTAAATCATTTTTGGGAGAGGTGAAAATTTATGATAATTATGAGTGGTTCTCTCAAATTAATACCGTCTCCTTTTTGAGAGATTACGGAAAATACTTTCAAGTAGGAGAAATGATAAGTAAAGAATCAGTAAAATCGAGAATTTCTACTACTGGAATTTCTTTTTGCGAGTTTTCTTATATGGTTTTACAAGCTATCGATTTTTTAAAGCTTTTTGAAAAAGAAAATTGCGAGCTTCAGATTGGAGGGTCAGATCAATGGGGAAACATTGTTTGCGGAATAGATTTGATAAAAAAAATTCACAAAAGAGAAGTTTTTGGGTTAACTTTGCCTTTGCTTTTAACAAAATCTGGAAAAAAATTCGGAAAAACAGAAAAAGGAGCGATTTATTTAGATAAAAACCTTACTTTGCCTTACCAATTTTACCAGTATTTCATCAACGCTGCTGACGAAGATGTAGTTTTGTTCTTGAAACGCTTTACTTTTTTATCAAAAGAAGAAATTTTAGAAATAGAAAAAGAACATTTCAAAGATCCCAAAAAAAGATTGGCGCAAAAAACTTTAGCCCAAAAACTAACTGAAATTGTTCACGGAAAAAAAGAATTAGAAAGAGTAGAAAAAATCTCTGAGATTTTATTTTATGGAAACGTAAAAGATTTAAAAGAAGAAGAAATAAAAGAAGCTTTTTTTAACGTTCCTTCAGAAAAAATTTCTTTAAAAGAAAAAGGAATTTCGATTTTAGACCTTTTGAAAGAGGGAAAAGTAGTTCCTTCAAAAAGTGAAGCGAAAAGATTAATTAAACAAGGAGGAATTTCTGTAAACGGAGAATTAGTTTTGGATTTAGAGAAAAAATTCTCAAAAGAGGAGGCCCTTTATGGAAGGTATTTTGTGATCAGAAAAGGAAAAAAACACTACTTTTTAGTTGAGTTATAATTATTTAATATGGCGATTTTAGGAATTGACATTGGAGGTTCTTCTTTGAAAGTAATTTTAAGAGAAAAAGAGAAAATTTTAAAAAAAGAAGTTTTTGATTTACCGAAAGAGAACAAAGACCTTTTTGATTTGATTGAAAAAATTTATAAAAATTTTTCTCAAAAAAATAAATTAGAAAAAGTTGGAATAGGGGTCGCAGGAATTTTAGATAAAAAAAGAGAAAAAATAATAAAGGCTTCAAATTTATCTTTCTTGGAAGGAGTAAAAATTAAAAAAGAAATAGAAAAAAGATTAAAGAGAAAAGTTTTTATTGAAAACGATGTTAATTGCTTTGGTTTGGGAGAAAAATTTTTTGGAAAAGCCAAAAATTTGGATTATTTTATTTTTTTGGCTTTGGGTTCTGGAATTGGAGGAGCGATTTTTGTAAATGGAAAATTAATTTTGGGAAAAGAAGGAGGTGCTGGAGAAATAGGGCATATTTTTTTAGATATTAAAAACAAATTTGACTTTGAAGAATTAGCAAGCGATAAATTTTTAAAAAGAAAATTAGGAAAAAATAGTTTTTCCGCTAAAATTTTGGCTGAAAAAGGACAAAAGAAAGCGATTAAAATTTTTAAAGAACTAGGAAGGAATTTGGGTTTTGGGATTATCAATTTAATTTACATTTTTGATCCTCAAGCTATAATTTTGGGCGGAGGAATAATTTTAGCAAAAAAATTTTTTGAAAAGGAAATGAAAAAGACGATTAAAAAATTTATAATTTCGAAAATCTACAAAACTAAAATTTTGTTTTCAGATTTGGAAAGGTTTGGGGGAGCAATCGGGGCAAGTTTTCTTGGGAATTAAAAAATTATGGAAGAAAAAAATCAAAACTTAAAAGACCTTGAAAAATTAAAAAAGGAAATTGAAGAATTGAAAAAAAACATTGAAGAACTAAAGAAAAAATTGGAAGAAACAGAAAAATTAAAACAAGAATACTTGAAAGGATGGCAAAGAGAAAGAGCTGATTTTTTGAATTACAGAATGGAAGAAGAAAAAAGGTTTGAAAAATTTTTTGAAAGAAAAAAAGAAAAGTTAATTTTGGAATTTTTGCCAATTTTGGACAATTTTGAGATCGCAAAAAAAAGCATGAAAAATGAAAGAGATCCAAAAATTGAAGGATTCTTACAAATTGAAAAACAAATTTTGGAATTTTTAAGGAAATTGGGACTCGAAGAAATAAAAACTGAAAAAGAAAAGTTGAATTTATTAGAACATGAAGTAGTCGAAGAAATAGATACTGATGAATTTGAAACAGGAACGGTAATAGAAGAAGTTCAAAAAGGATACAAATTGAACGGGAAAGTAATTAGACCTGCAAAAGTTAAAGTTGCAAAATGAGCGTTTTTTCTATTTCTAAAAATGAAAAATTTATCAATTTTCCAAACTTTTTCTTTTAAAGATTTTTACCAGATTGTAGTAACAAACTTTTTTATTTCTGAATCTTTAGTTAAAATAATTCCTTCATAAATTTTGCTCACTATGACGATTACTCTATCGTGTAAATCTAATCCTTTTGCTCTACCAGGAATTTGTTCGATTAATAAAAAATTCAAATCAGCAATTTTAAAATTTTCTTTGGTTTCGATAAAATCAAAAACTTTTTCCATCTTAAATTTCACCTTCTTTTTTTCTTGAATGTCGATAGTCTCTAACAAAACGATGGCAGGAATAATAATTTCATGTTTATCTTTTTCAGCTTCTTGAAGAATCTTTTTCACTTTTGGGCTTAACTTTTCATCTTTTGCAAAATACCAAACAAAGTATGTGTATCCAAAATGTACCTCATAAAGAAGTTTTAAATAAAGATTTTTTAGCTTTTTCAAAGTCCTCCTCTTCAACTTTCACCCCTTTCCAGATACCATACAATGATTTCAAGGAAGAAACTGCTTTTTTCTTTTTTTTAAAAGTTAAAATCTCTCCTAATTTTTGATAGAGTTCCAAAAGTTTTAAATAATCTTCTTCAGGCAGAATAACTTTCTTTGAATTTTTTTCTCCAGTTTTTGTCATCAATTTCAGTATAATTGATTTTTATATTTTTTTCAACCATCACGATTGTTTGTTTTTATTTTTCCAACTTTTCTTTTAAAACTCCTATCAACTTTTCAACTTTTACTCTTTCTTGTTCCATAGTATCTCTATCCCTAATTGTAACGTCTCCTTTTTCTATTGTTTCAAAATCAACTGTAATAGCAAAAGGACAACCAATTTCATCTAACCTTCGATACCTTCTTCCGATCGAACCTGCTTCATCATAAATGCAATTAAAATAAGGTTTCAGCATTTGGTAAACTTCTCTTGCTTTTTCTACTAATTCAGGTTTGTTTTTAACTAAAGGTAAAACTCCAACCTTCACGGGAGCTACCTTCTTGTCCACCCTTAATAAAATTTCAACTTCCTTTGTTGGTTTTGTAGTTCTTGTTCTTCCTCCTTTAATTTCTTCGAAAGTATCACAAATTAGCGCTAAAAATATCCTATTAACCCCACACGAAGGTTCTATTACATAAGGAATGTAACTTTTCTTTTCGTTTTCATCGTAATATTCCAAATTTTCACCAGAAAATTTTTGGTGCTGTTTCAAATCAAAATCTGTCCTGTTTGCAATTCCTTCAATCTCTCCCCAACCGAAAGGAAATTTATACTCAATGTCAACGCAGGCCTTTGCGTAGTGTGCCAATTCTTCTTTCTCGTGTACTCTTACCCTCAAATTTTCCTTTTTTATTCCCAAAACTTCAACATACCATTTCATTCTTTCTTTCACCCAATAATCAAACCACTTCTCATCTTCCCCTGGCTTGACAAAAAATTCCAATTCCATTTGTTCAAATTCTCTGGTTCTAAAAAGGAAATTTTTTGGTGTTATTTCATTCCTAAAAGCTTTTCCAATTTGAGCTATCCCAAAGGGAATTTTTTTTCTTTGAGTTTCTAAAACGTTTTTGAAATTTATAAAAATCCCTTGAGCGGTCTCTGGTCTCAAATAGCTTTTTGTGCTTTCATTCTCTACAGGACCGACAAAGGTTTTTAGCATCAAATTAAATTGCCTTGGAGGAGTTAATTTTCCTCCGCATTCGGGACACTTTATTTTCTCGATAACTTTTGCAATATCTTTTATTTCTTCCTCATCATAAAGTCCCACCTCATCCAATTTTCCTGAATTTTTCAATTCTTCCACCAAATGATCAGCCCTGAATCTTTTGTGACAAGATTTACATTCTGTTAAAAGATCGAAAAATCTATCCACATGCCCCGAAGCTTTCCAAACATTTGAATTTTGGATTATTGAAGAATCTAAACCTACAACATCATCCCTTTCTTGAACTACTTTTTTCCACCAAAGCCTCTTAATATTGTTTTTCATTTCAACTCCCAGAGGACCAAAATCGTAAAATCCTTGAATTCCACCATAAATTTCAGAAGAAGAAAATACAAAACCTCTCCTTTTACAAAAAGAAACAATTTTTTCCATTAAATTTTCCATATTTTTAAATTATATAATTTTTTTAAAAATTTTCAAATTTAAAAGTTTTCAAATTTTCCATGTTTTCTAAATTATATAATTTTTTTAAAAATTTTGCTAAAATTTTTTATATATTTTGGAGGGTTGGCAGAATTTGGTTAATGCGCGGCACTCGAAATGCCGTGGGGAAGTTTCCCCTTGCAGGTTCAAATCCTGCACCCTCCGCCCTTGACCTTAATTTTTAATTTTGATATCATTTAAAATAATGAGTAGCAAGAAAAAATTGCTATTTTTGTTTTTATTTTTAATTTTCTTGTCTCAAGAGGGTGGAATTTCAAAAAGTGAAGTTAAATCTGAATCTTTATTTTTAAGTGGATTTGAAGAGAAAAAAGATTATTTTGAAATCTCTAAAGAAGGAATATTAACAGCTAAAATTCCTCTAACTTTTAACAATTTCAGAACTTTTTCCTCCATTTCCCAAGGCCAAAAAAGAGAACCCTTTTATTATCAGGTCAAAGAAGGAGACACCATTACTTCGTTGGCAGAAGAGTTCGGAATTTCTCCAGAAACCATTCAATACGCAAACAACCTCAAAAAGAATCAAAAATTAAAAGAAGGCGAATATTTAATTATCTTGCCGGTGGATGGAGTATTGTACCAAGTTAAAGAAGGAGACACCATTGAAAAAATTGCAAACTATTATGGTGTCAATCAAAAAGAAATTTTAAGTTTCAATCAAATTGAAGAGGTTTCCTTGGGAGACATTCTCGTAATTCCTGGTGCTAAACCTTCTTTTGAAATAACTCCGAAAAAGCAAAAAATTGAAAGAAAATTTGTTTTAGAAAACAAAGAATTTAAGCCGCAAAAAGAATTTGAACCAGAAAACGAAACCTTATCAACTCTATCTTTCATTTGCCCCTTGCCTCCTTGCAACATTACTCAGGGGCTTCATTGGTATAATGCAGTCGATTTTTCAAACCATAGATGCGGAGATTCTGTTTTAGCAGCAGCAGCAGGTAAAGTAATTTTTGCAAAATATGGTTGGAACGGAGGAGGAGGAAATACAGTTAAAATTTTACATTTTAATAATGTAATCACAGTTTACGGACATTTACAGAAAATTTTAGTAAAAGAAGGAGAGGAGGTTTATCAAGGACAAGTAATAGGATACAACGGAGGAAAACCAGGAACTCCAGGGGCTGGAATTTCAACTGGTTGTCATTTACATTTTAGCGTTATTGGAGCAAAAAACCCTTTTGCAAAATAAAAAATTAATCTTATTTTTGATTTTTATATTTTTTAGTTTTTTTGATTTTTATATTTTTTTAGTTCTTCTCTTAATCTTTTAATTTCTTCTTTTAACTCCACCATTTTTAGTTCTCTTCCTATCATAAATTTATTAAGTCTTTCTAATTCAATCACTCTATCTTGAAGTTCTTTCGTCTTTTCTTTAACTTGTTGATCCAAATTTTCGGCAAGCTCTCTTAACTCTTTAGTTCTTGCAGCAACTTTTATTTCAAGAACAACTTTTGCCTCCTCTAGTTCTTTGGTCTTTTCTTTTATTTTTTCCTCTAATATTTGAGCAAATTCTCTTTCCTTTTGAGCAAGCCTTTCAGCTTCTTCTCTTCTCTTTTTTTCTTCATAAACTGACTTTACGAGGTAATAAGAAAAAATTAAAAACAAAAGAAAATTCAAAAAATTAAAAACTCTCCATTGAAAATTTTGAGCGAAAACTAATTGTAAAAACAAAATAATCCCCATCACTCCTATTAAAATTTCAGTTAAAATCACTTTGATTCCCAAAAGGTGATATTTAAGAATGGCAAGCGTAGTGAAAAAACAAAAGAATAAAATTGAATAAATTCCAAGTCTGGAAACTTCTAATGGAGGAATAAAAATAAATTGAGGAAATATAACATTGATGGGAATAGTTGTAAAAATTACTATTGTTACACCCAAAAGTACATATAAAAATTGAAGGCGTTCTATTCCTTTTGATTGTTTATATTTAAAAATTAAATTTTTTAGGCCAGTTCCGAGACAAAAAATTATAAAAGAAAAATAAACCCAAAAAAGCATTCCTCTTTTACACTCAATAGTCTTAGTCTTATCAACGAAATAAAAATCCTTCATAATTAAGTTAGTAAAAGATAGAATGAATAATAAGAAAGTGAAAGAGTAAATAATAATTTTTTTTCTCAATGGAAAAATTTTTGGTCGAGGAAAATTTTCAGTAAAAAGATAAAAAAATAGAACCATAAAGGTTGCAGATGCAATATCAAGTTTTTCAAAAAAAATCCGATAATCTTTTGAAATCGGTGCATCTTCTAAATAGCTGCTTAAACTCCATAAAATCGTCCAGAAAATCATCAATCCAAAATATTGATTTGTTTTGTTTCTTGGATTTCTAAAAAAAACGATTACGCCCATTAAAGCAAGTAAAGAGATAACGATCGCTATTAATAATAAAGAAATCATATGATTATTTTAACCTAAAATATTTTTGTTTTGAAGATTTCGTATCGGGTTATCTAAAATGTAAGTGAAATGAATTTGTGGATATCTAAGCTAAAAATCAATATTTGAAGGCTTTAATCGAAAAAAAAGGGTTATCTTCTAAAACCAAAACGCTAAGCGTTTTAAAAGCCACGCTCAGCGTGGCAAAGAAAGAGAAATCAAGGCTTTTGGATGAATATTGTCAAACCACTGGTCAAAATAGAAAAATCTTTGTGATTTTTTGAATTCCTTTTTCTTTTGGCTTTTCAAAGATTCCTTTTTCTTTTAATGGAATTTCTGTCATCTCTTTTGCTTTTTCTTCTTTTTCTTTTTCTTTTTCTTTTTCTTTTTCCTCTTTTTCCTCAAACTCTATTTTCTCTTTTTCTCCTTTTTTCTCATAAAACACCACTTTACCAGCCTCAAAGTTTTGAGGAGGTAAAACTTTCAAAGTAAAAGTAGCAAAAGAAACATCCATTCCGTCTGAAACT
>Ga0080004_1064527_pt1 | contig 28980 bp, 25 predicted proteins | sample WasSprMetagenome_FD_69207 | JGI IMG/M metagenome (GOLD analysis project Ga0080004, IMG submission 69207) | Sulfidic aquatic microbial communities from Washburn Spring, Yellowstone National Park, USA - WS (SPADES assembly) (version 2) | ecosystem: Environmental > Aquatic > Thermal springs > Hot... | reverse complement strand
GAATCTCCACCCACCCGTAGCTCGTCCCGTTGTACGCTTGGACGGTCACCGTAACCCCAGAAGCTATCCTGAACAACCTTATGTTGTAGTGGTTCCCGGCGATGGCGGTGTTGGTGGTGATAATCCAGTCCTGCCCCCCGTGGTCCCCGCCCGTGAGGTTGTCCCATGCCAAGACAGGTGTCGGTGCCAGCGAGGCCACCACCAAGAACAGTGGCAGGACCAGCGGCAGGACTTGGGCGAGGACCACCGATGCGGCGAGGAGTTTCTTTCTTGTCTTCATCTCCTCCTCACCCTCCAGAGCAGCCTGACGGCCTGCTCCACCATCTCCGAGCCGTCCAGCTCCTCCTCCGGGACTAAGGTGACGGAGGTCTTCCCTCCCACCGTCACGGTCACCCTCTTGACCTTCGGGTAGAGGATTGTAATCCCCCTGTCGAGCCTCAGTCTCCCTATTAGCCCCGCCTCCTCAAGAACGTCCAGCTCGTGGGAGAGGAGGGAGCGGTCGGAGATTCCCACCGCACCCATGATGGAGCAGGGGCGGGCATACCTTCTCCTCGCCACCTCCTGGAAGATCCTCCTCCTCACGGGGTTGGCGAGTGCCTTCAGGACTGTATCGGGATCTGCCTTCAATCAAAAGGAAAATCTATTGAAGTTTAATAACCTTTGCTTAAAAATTTTTCAGCAGTTTGCAGGGAAGGGATGCAGGTGTGCTCAACACCGCCCCAACCGAACTCACCTGTTATTTCTTTGTTTCCTCAAGAAGCCTGGCGATTCTATCCAGTGCCTCGTCTATCCTCTCCCTAACCGCGACCCTCCCCCCCTTCATCCCCGAGAGCTTCTTGGCGATCTCGGCGAAGGCGAGGTTCGCCCTCGATTCGGGGGCGAAGGCGTCAACGGGCAGATTCCTCCTGAAGGCCTCGTCCAGTTGAGAATCGAAGGGGATCACCCCTAGGACGGGGGCGATTTCGCCGGCCTTCCTGACCCAGGGCTCCACCCTGACCCTAGGCGGGATCCTGCTCAGAACCACGCCGGTCGGGGGCACGTCCAGGAGTTTCCTCATTCCCCCGGCCGTGGCCTTGGCCGCGAGGATGGAGTCGTCGTTGGCCTCGCACACGTAGACTATCCCGTCGCCGGCTGCTGTCAGGAGTATGTGCTCGTAGGAGACCGAAGCCGGGGTGTCTATGACTATGTAGCGGAACTTCTTGGAGGCCACCTTGAGCATTTCCTCCAGCTTCTCCGCCCCCCTCAGCAGTCCCTCCCCCTCCCCGATTGAGGGGAGGAAGGAGGCACCCGCTGGGACGACAGCTAGGTTCGGGTAGAGCAACCTCCCGTCCCTCTCCAGGGAGCATCTGTAAACCACATCCCTCCACTTTGCCCTCCCCCTCATGTAGTCCACCAGGCTGTGCTCCATCCCGGGTGCCAGCTTCAGCTCCACGCTCCGCACGTGCGGGTCCCCGTCGATCAGGAGGGTTCTCTCCCTCTTGGAGAGATGGATTGAAACACCGATGGCGAGAGAGGACTTCCCCACACCCCCCTTCGTCCCAAGAATTGTGAAAATCATCTATCTTTCGCCGTCTCCTCTTTTAATTCCTTCACACATGTGAAACTTGAACCTTATAGATGAATGCCTTTCCGCCAGCCTTCCGCACCTCCTTACAAACGAAGTCCGCGAAGGCCCTGTCCTCCGTCTCAATCACGCTGCGAGTTCTTCTCCTGAACCTTGGGGTGTTCTTCTGTATGTAGGCCTTTAGGTGGTTGTAGAAGTTCCTCCTTGCCGATGCGGGACTGTGGGGGAGATCATAGACCACCAGCCACACAAAAAGTTCGATTGTCTAAATTAGTGCCTGAGCCGATAGACAAACAGTGCAGAGCAGGCTATCAGGAGCACAGCCGCCAGCGTGAAGAAGAGAAGCGGTGCGGGGCTGGTGCCGCTGGGAGCAGAGACGGAGGGTTTGTAGTAGACCTCTAAGGTTCCCGTGCTCATGTTCCCAGCCTCGTCCTCCGCCAGGAGCGTGAAGCGGTTGATGCCGGGGGAGAGGGAAAGGGTCTTGCTGAAGCTCCCCCCTGTCGAGATGAGGACTCCGTCGAGGTAGAGCATACACTTGGGCTCGATGGTTCCCGTGAGGTAGAAGGTCGGAGAGTTCGTCTCGCAGTACCAGCCACCTGCGGTGGGGATTCCAACGGACAGGACAGGCTTGGGTGCACGAGTATCTAGCACAATTGATGCCGTGTAGACCTGGGATAGGTTCCCAGCGGCGTCCCTGATTTGGTAGTAAACCGTCTTCTCTCCGTCCCCCGCCGTCAGGATCCAGGGCTTCGTCGGTGCAGGTGCCTCCCAGTCCGTCCAGGTGACCCCGTCGTTGGAGTACCTGACCGCGGAAACCCCCGTGTCGTCCTGGTAGGTCAGATAGAGCGTGGCGGAGGTCGAGCGGGTGAACCTCGCCCCCTGGTTTATCGAGATGGAGCCCGTCGGGGGGGTTGTGTCCTCTAGGGTCGTCAGGCAGTACACCCCCGACCAGTTCTCGTACCACGCGTTCACCCCCGCCACCTTCCAGTAGTATGTGCTCCCTAAAGTCAGCGTTATGCTCGTCGTCGTTACGATTTTGTCGAAGGCGTTCTCGCTGAAGTCCGGGTACCTGCTGACCACGAGCCTGTACTTTGGCGTGTACGGGGCCGCCTCCCACTGGAGGGTCACCGAACCCTTCTGGACGGTCGCCCCGTTCTCCGGGGAGAGGGGCTTCGGCCGCCGCGGGATGGCCAGCGGGAAGTTGTCCCTGCGGGTCCCCCCGGCGATCGGGTAGGGCTCGTCCACCACCCCGTCCGAGTTGGCGTCCGGGAGGTCTGGGGGCTGCCAGTTTTCCCAGAAGTTCCCGAGCTCCCCGTTGTCCCAGGCGTTGGATCCGTCGTCGTACGCGTGGGTGCCGTTGCCCCTGAGGAGGTTCAGATAGATGGTGTTGCCTGAGGAGCTGGTGGCGTAGAGACCGTAGGTACTGCAGTTCGTCAATGTATTGCCCAAGATTTTGCACGCTGTTGCGGAGGAAAGATATATCCCGTACTGGTTAGACACGCAAGAGTTGCCCCAGACAACATCATTTTCAGAGTTCCCAATGCCAATCCCAATGTAGCTACCCTCGTCGGTGTTGTTTCTCACGAGGTTGTTGTCACTGGAGTCCGTAAGAACAATTCCCCCGTAGGCCCGGGTGGTGTTGCCCGCCAGAGTGTTGTTGTCCGATCCCTCCAGATAAATTCCACATGACCATGATTTGGTGGAGGTTGTGGTGTTGCCCGACAGGGTGTTGCCCCTGCTGGATCTCAGATAAACCCCATACTGACTGAATTCGACAATGTTATCCCCCACGAAGAGGTTGTTCTCTGACCACTCGGCGTATATGCCCACCTGTAGGTTGCTCATTTTACAGTTGTGCACGGTGCTTCCCGAGACATTGGTAAGGGAGATTCCGCGACCGCAGTTCGAGATGTCCGACTGGATTGTTATCCCAGAGGAATCAAAGATGTGAATCCCCGTGGCGTTAGAGGAGAGTTTCTCTACGCGAACCTCAATTGTGCAGTTGGGGGATTGCTCTAGGTAGACTCCATCTTGACTGTTGCCCCGCAGTGAGCCCGAGATGACTGAGCCTTTGCAGGAGCGGAGCCAGATGCAGGCAGAGTTGCCGTTCTCGACTTCTACGTTATAGAGGAACAGGCAGGAGTTCTCTGCCTTCACCCCGTAGTTTCCCCCCACCACCTTCAGGCTCAGGCAGAGGATGTTCTCCGAGTCCTTGGCGTCCAATCCCGCGTATGAGTTGCCCCGGAGTAGCAGGTTCTCGAGCAGGGTGTTCTCAGCACCCCTTATGAGAATTCCCTGGCCGTTGTTTTCCAGAACGAGGTTCTTGGCCGCGATGTTTTTCGTGCCGATGAGGGCCAAGTACCCCGCCTCTGATACCAGCAGGTTCTTTGCCCCTACGAGGTAGATTACCGGTTTCCCGTCGACGGTGTTCGTATTGTCTATGTCGTGCGTAAAGTGCTCCGTCTGTGTTCCAGACAAGTCCAGGTTTTTCTTGTTCTTCCGAAGCAAGTTGTTGCGGAGGGTGACCGAGGTTGAGTCAGAGATCTGCAGCCCTGTTGTAGAGTTCTCGACGGTGTTCCCAAGTAAGGTGATCTGCGAAACACTTGAGAGAAAAATTCCGCAAGGGCATCCTGAAACCCTGCTGCCTGACAGGGTGATGAGCTTGGAGAAGGAGAGCAGAGATATTCCGCGTGAGGAGCAGTCCTCAACTTGGCAGTTCTCCACTCGGCAGTTCTTGGATTTGCTTACCTGTACACCGTCGAGAGCGAGCCTTCTGATGATACAGTTCTCGACACTGATGTTCTCAGATGTGTCTAAGAGCACCCCGTGATTTGCGCCGTTCTCAACGATACAGTTTTGGACAAGTATGTTCTTGCATCCGGACAGAACGATATTCTCTATCACATTACCCGAAAGCGACAGGTTCTCGCACTGTCCAAGCCAGAGGGCATTCTCAGGTGTCACCTCCACCTCCTTTCCGGCCTCTGGCCACTCTGATGCTCCAACAACCATGTTTTTCTGTACCATACCGTTCGTAGCGTTCTCAAGGACTATACCGTTCGTGCAGCCCTCTATGTAGCAGTTCCTCACCACGAAGTAAGAGGTGGTGTTTCTGATTAGCACCCCTGCCGTGCTCCTCCGCGGTATCTGCCAGTTCTCTATTATGTACGGGTTCTCTTTGGTTCCCAGCCCCGATCTCACCCCATTCTCTGGAGTGAAACCCGCGTCCCCTTCAATGAGAATGCTGTCGTGGGGTTCGAACCCGGCCCTGAAAACCGCAACGGGGCGGAACTTCACCAGACCATTGCCGCACCCCAGTTCGCTACCCCACCCCCACGCCCAGAGGGTTCCGTCCGAGGTCACGGCGAAGCTCGAGTCGTTGGAGGCCCTGACGGACACCCAGCGGTTGTCTGCTCCAACTTGAGTAGGAATGTATCTATTGTTCTCATCGCCCAGCCCTAGGCGCCCGTTGGCACCATATCCCCAAGCCCATAGGGTGTTGTCCCGCTTCAGTGCCAGTGTGTGTAAACCGCCGGCGGAAACTCTCCTCCAGTCGTTATCCGTTCCCACTTGGGTAGGAGTCCAGCGATTAGTTGTGTCGCCCAGCCCCAGCTGTCCACAGTCGTTACGCCCCCAGGCCCAGAGGGTTCCGTTGGATTTTATTGCCAGAGAGTGACTCGAGCAGGTCACATAAACCCAATCGTTGTCCGTTCCGACCTTCGTGGGGGTGTATCTGTCAGTGTTATCCCCTAACCCGAGCTGGCCGTAGCAGTTGTACCCCCACGCCCAAAGGGTTCCGTTGGACTTCAGGGCCAGACTGCAAGCGACACCAGCGGCGATGAGCACCCAGTCGTTGTCGGTCCCCACCTGCGTCGGGGTGTACCTGCTGGTGGTGTCTCCGAGGCCGAGTTCGCCGTGATAATTCGATCCCCATGCCCATAGAGTGCCATTCTTCTTCAAAGCGAGGGAGTGGCCGCTTCCGCAGGCGATGGCCGCCCAGTCGTTATCGGTGCCGACCTTAGTGGGGGTATGCCTTTCCGTTGTATCGCCTAGACCGAGCTGCCCGTTGCCGTTGCTGCCCCAGGCCCAGAGGGATCCGTCTGACTTGATGGCCAAGGTATGGTAAAAGCAATCAACGGACGACCAATCGTTGTCTGTTCCGACCCGCGTCGGGATGTTTCTCTCTGCGGTGTCCCCCAGCCCCAGCTGGCCGTTGCTGTTTGTTCCCCAGGCCCAGAGGCGGCCCTTGGAATCGACGGCCACTGTACTCTCAGCGTGAATCGCAACGGAATTGATTTCTCCGTGCACGGATCCGCAGGCGACAAGAATCAGGACAAGAACCAGAGTCAAATATACCATGTGTTCACTTTGTTCCATTAGTTTACAAGTGGTCAAATTTAAAATCCTTTTCTTTATACTTTCTTCAGCCTCTCGATTAGCTTTGGGTTCTTATCTGCCTCCTCGAGGAGAAATCTGAACTTCCTCACAAACAGACTATGGTAGTCCTCTGCCCAGAGCTTGGCCATAACCTCCTTGATCCACTGCCTCTCCTCCCGCGATAGAGAGAACCTTATGAACACCTCACCCTTCTTTTTTCCCATCCCACCTCCGCGGGATGCCATTTTATATCTGTTGCCCTGAAGACTGAAACTTCTCCCACCTGACCTTGGCGACGAGTCCTCCCCTCGGGTCCCTGAACACAACTTCAAGGCACTCTAGGGGCGGGGCGGGCGAGGGGGCTGGCGGGGCGTCTAAAAGGGAGAGCATAACCCCCACTGTCGGCTTGAGGTGCGGTCTACACAGGGCCGCCATAACCGCCCTCTCTCCCTTCTCGACCAGCAGGACGGTTCCCTTCGTCTGGACGTGGGCGGGGTAGACACATGGACGGTTCCACCAGAACTCGTTCTCCGAGACCTGTACGACGGGCACCGTCGCGTAGTAGCTCCCCGTCTGCCCACAGGCCGAGAGTTGCTGATCAACGAGGATGTTATCCTTTTCGAATTTTGCGAGGACTCCCTTAGGCGAGGTCTCCAGATCTGTGGTCCACTCTAGGATGTCCTCCTCCCTAATGTAGCCAACCTCCCGGCCGTACTCATACTGCCCGTAGTAGTACAGGTAATCTATCCTTATCCCGCACTGCCTGTAGTACTCGAGAAGGTTCTCCAGCTCGCTCTCATCGAGGTACGGCCATGCGAGCATGTCTATCTCCCTCCCAGACGGGCGGTACCCCCTCCACGGAAGAATTCTGTCGAGACTCACCAGCCTCCCATCGACATCTCTCCCGACTAAGTGGGGTGGGAATAGGAGGGAGCTGTTCTCGTATCTCACATCCACCCAAGAGCTCGCCCAGCCAGTTGGATCGCAGAGGGAGGTTCTTTCCGAGTACCCGGCGATGAGGTGCCCGATACCAAACGGGCCCCCGATGACTGCGTTCTCAGGGGTGTTCTTGGCCACCCACTCGGCGATGCCGGCGTAGATCTCGCTTTTTAAAACGTCCAAATTGGGAGGATGTATCACATTGCCATAATATGAAACAGTGTTGTAGACTAAGAGGAGGACAAGAATCAACATGGCGAGCGGGAAAAACCTCGTCTTACTTCTGATTAGAAGCACGCCCGCCGAGAGGAGAAGCGAGAGGGGGGGAATCCAGAGGTTGTAGAACCTCCAGAATCCCTTCCCTGGCCAGACAATCGCAATGAGTAAGATTAGCCAAGCGAGGACAAAGGGGAGGAGGTGCTCCCTAAAGAGGAAAATGTATACCACCCCGAGACAAAGCAAGAGGAAAGCGAGGAAGGTTATGCAGTTCCCGAGGTTCCCCAGTGGAACCTTTGAACCTGGGAACTGCGAGTATACAGAACCCACCCCCTCCCAAAGCGACGGAGCCTGGGCGCCGAGTACTATCTGCTGGGTCTTCCCCATAATGTAGGAACCCGCCGTGCTGGCAAGAGTGGACCAGTTGGCGGTCCGGAAGGGTAACGCCAAGAGGGTAGAGCCCCCGAGTGCCACGAGGACGCCCAGCAGGGCCGGCAGGAAGCGGGGTAGGGGTCTTGGCCGTTCGGAACTCGCGGGGCTGGATTCCTTGGTCGGGGGGGTGGCGGGTGTTGCCTGGAATAGGAAGCGGATGACGAGAATCAAGAGAATCAGGACAACTCCGCCCACCATCGCTGGGGCTAGGTAAAGTGCTCCTTCCCATGTCATCATGAATGCCTCGTAGACGGCGGAGGCCCAGATTCCCCACAGTGCTCCCTCCCTTACGGAGCGGGCGCTGAAAATCTTTATTAGAAAATAGGCTGTCCAGCAACTCATGGTTACGTTCCACCCGTTCCGGTCGAAGTTCTTAAAGTAGAATCCGACCATGGCGAAAGGCATGGTGCAGAGGAAGAAAACCGCAAGGGTGGCCCCCTCCCTTCCTCCCAGCTCCGCCCCTATGAGGAATATAGATGCCACGAGGAGCAGGAAATCCACAAGGGCAAGGCATTGGTGGGCGATGAGGATGCCCGTCCCAGTAATCTTGGAGGAAATGGTGGTCAGTAATGCAAACCCCTGAACGGGGAGGGAGAGTGGCCTCCCAGAGGGAGGATCTAGAAAGGGGTAATTCTCGACGAACCCATTATGCCGGTCTATCTGCTTCGCTACGCCTAGGAAGAGTGCCGTATCCTGCTGAGCGACGGGACGCGGATCCCGCACCCCGCCGAGCACAAGCATAGTTAGAGAGAACGCCGCTAGGAGAATTACAATAATCAGATTCCAGTGCTCCCTGAGAAGTTTTCTCATGGGGAGGCCCTTAAACGTTCCAAGCCCATGAACATGTTGCCTGATTGCCTCCTTTCCCCTTCTCACCGCGGGGGCGGAGGACAGGAGGAACTCCACAACAAGTACATAGATAAGCCAGTCAAGCAGGTGGAACTTCGCCAGCCAGAGCCCTGTGTAGAAGGTCACAAGCAGACCCAAACCAAAGCCCCTCAGGAGGCGCGATACAAGGGTGAGCCCCGACGGCCAGATAACGAGCGTCAGCAGGGTGCCTAAAGAGGCGACGAGCAGGATTCCGGCTAGGAAGCGGAGCCCCGCCAGCCCGAACGGGAAGACTACAGCAATAATGGTTGCGAGGATGGCAAGGTAGACGGGGTGGATTCTACTTTTGGTGGCTGCGGGTTCGGGGTGGACAGTCGGCTCCTTCCCTTCAGCCACCTTGCTTACCTTCTGCTCACCCGACAACCGTCACGCCCCCCTCGTTCCTCAGCTCGTAGACGCTCGCCGTCGCAGCCTCCCTCAGGCCCGGCTCGTGCGAGATTAGGATGACCTGCCTTATCCCCTGGGGCAGGCTCTCCCTCAGAACCTCGGCCAGGGTCTCGATGGCCTGCTGGTCAAGGCCGTAGGTCGGCTCGTCAAGGACCACTAGGCCGAATTCGGGAGCGATGGCTTGGGCGAAGGCCATCCTGAGGGCGAGGAGTGCGACAGCCCTCTCCCCTCCCGAAACTCCACCCTCCACGTTGACCCAGACCCCGTTCCTGAGCGCCTGGAGGGTGTAATCCCCCTCGACCACCCTCAGGGCCACGTCCGTTATGGGCGTGGATCTGCCTGGGAGGTAAAGTTGCCTCCAGATGGAGCTCATAAGTGCGTTTACCGTGTTTACGTAGGTTACCCTGACCTCCTCCTGTGCCCCCTCCAGTGCCTCCTTCGCCTTCCTCAGGTAGGCGGCGTACTCCCTCAGGAGTGAGAGCCTCCTCCTCCCCTCCTCCAGCTGCCTCCTCTTTGCCTCGAGCTCCTCCCCCTTTCTCTGTACTTCCTCCAGCTCCCTCTTGGCCGCCTCCAGCTTCGTCCTCAGCCCCTCCGCCTTCGCCGCCAGCCCTGGAAGTTCCTGCTCGAGCTGCTTCAGTTTCTCTTCGTCCAGCCCCTTGGCTAGGGATGCGATCTGCGAGTTGAGCTGCAGCTTCTGCACCTGAATCTCCCTCAGCTCCCTCTTCGCCTCCTCGAGCTTCTCCCTCCAGATTAGGATTTCGTTTGCCCTGCTGTGCTCGCCGCTGAGCCTCCTGTACTCCTCCTCCTTCGCCCTTTTCCTTTCCCTAACCTCGCCCAGCTTTGCCGCAAGCCCCTCCAGCTCCTCCTTAGCCCTTCCCAGTTCACCCCCGAGCCTCTCAACCTGTTCCCTCGCCTCCTCCAGCCCCTCGGCCTTCGCCCTCAGCCCCTGCGCCTCAGCCTGTGCCGACCTCCACTGCTCAAGCTCCGCCCTCTTCCCCTCCAGGTCGAGCCTGAACCTGCCGATGCTCTCCCCGCACCGCTCGAGCTCGGACTGGTACTCCCTCAGCAGCTCCTCCCTTCTCTCCTCGCTCAGGGGGGATCGGCAGGTGGGGCAGGTTCCCGCCGCACTTCGGAGGTCCGAGATTGCCTTTTCCACCCTCTCCCTCCTTGCCTCAGCCTTGGAGATCTCCGCCTGCAGGTCCCTGTACTCCTCCTCCAGCCTGCTCACCTTCCCGTCCACGTCCCCCAGACCCCCAAGCCTCTTGGCCGCCTCCTCCTTCTCCTCCAGGGTCTTCTTGGCGGACTCCAGCCTCGCCGCCAGCTCGGAGGCCTGGGAGCTCAGCCGCACGAACTCACCCTGTACCCTCTGCTCCTCCTGCTCCGCCTCCCTCAGCCCCTTCTCCGCCGCCAGCACCTCCCCCGCCAGCCTCTCCGCCTCAGCCCTCAGCACCTCTAGCGGCAGGTGTGCCCTCTCCCCCAGCCTATCCCCCATCGTGCCAACCCACCTTTTCTGCTGCCCCTCCTTTCCCTCCAGCTCCATGAGCTGCTTCCTCAGCGACTCAACCTGGTTCCTGATCCCCCTGAGCCTCTCCACCTCCGCCCTCGTCTCCTCGCACCTCCTCCCAGCCCTTTCGGCCTCCGCCTGCAACTCGGAGATCTTGCTCTGGAGGGAGGAGATCCTTGAGGCGACCTCCACCAGCTGCTCCTCCACCCTCTCCTTCTCCAAGACCGAAACCATCCCCTCGAGTTCCTCCGCCCTGTCGGAGAGGGACTTGGCCACCTTCATGGCGTTCTTTCTCGCGTCCTCCAAGACCAGCAGGCCCAGCAGCTCGTCTATCCTCTCCCTCCTGCTCCTCCCGGTCCCCGCGATTGGTGCGTCAAGCCTCCCCTGCTCCGCAAACACTGCCCTCTCGAAGACGTCGTAGGAGATGCCAAGCCTCTTCTCCACCTCCTCGTTTACCTTCCTTACCCCGGTTACCTCATCCTCTCCCTCCGGTTTGATTGAGGCCTCCGATTTCTCCCCGAACCTCCTGACGACGGTGCACGCCTTCCCGTCCTTCCCCACGAACTCGAGCTCCACCCTCGCCTCCCTCTCCCCCTGCCTGATTATGTCCTCCATCACCACGTCCCTCCTCTTCATGGCCGGGCAGGATCCGAAGAGTACCAGCGAGATTGCCTCTAGGACCGTGCTTTTCCCCGCCCCCATCGGGCCCACTAGGACGTTCGTCCCCGGCCCGAAGGTGAACTCCGTCCTCGCGTGGGACCGCAGGTTCTGGATGGCCACCCTCCTTATTACCTCAGCCACCGCCCCTCACCTTCTCCTCCACGGCCTTCAGGATGGCTTCCTCCGTCTCCTCCGGCTCCTTCTCCACCAGCATCTTCAGGAGCTCGCCTGCGTCCATGGGCCCCTCCCCCATTCTCCTCTTGAAGGACTCGGTGACCAGATCCAAGGCCGAGGCAGGCTTCTCCCTAAGCTCCCTTATCCTCTCCGCCTCGACAGGGATCACTCCGAGCTCCATCCCCACGCTCACGATTGCCTGCTCCCTGAAGGCCTCCTCGATTTCGCGGGGGTTCGGCGGGACCTCCCCTTGGGCGAGGGATCCGACGATCCTGACCCTCACGAGCGGCTTCTTCTCAGGGTTCCTCCTGGGCTGCGAGAGTGCGTTCTCTATCTCCTCCTCCACCCTCTTCTTCAGCTCCCCCGCCCTCTCTCCCCTGGCCTCAATCTGAACATAGTAGAAGTCCCTGCACACCACCTCCACGAACTCCCATCTTCTGCACGCCGTGTCGAGCAGGTAGAACCCCTTCGGCACCCCCTGCTCCTCCCTGCTCAGCTGCGTCTGGATCAGGGAGCCGGGAATGAGGAGGGGTGCCCCATTCACGCTCGCCTCGGCCCTCAGGTGGACGTGGCCCGTGGCGTAGAGGTCGAAGCCCTTGGGCAGGTCCGAGAGCTCGAGGTCCCTCGCCCCCGCGTAGACGAAGTTCCCTATTCCTTGGTGGAGGATTAGGATGTTGAAGGCCCCGGGGACGGGCCGAGGGGACCAGATCCTAAGCATGTTCTTGGCCTTCGCGGGGGTATCCCTGTACCCCATCCCGTGGATTGCGACCTTCTCCCCGTCCTTCTCTAAGGTAAGCGTTTCGCAATCAAGGTAAGCGAGGAGACCGGTTCTAGCTATGACCTGCAGGATGTTCAGCCCTCCCCTCGCCTCGTGGTTCCCAGCTATAGCCACCACCTTTGCCCCCTTCTCTCTCGCTAGGGAGAGTGCTCCTATGAACTCCGCCAGATCCTCGAGCCTCCTGGTCGTCCAGGCGTGCAGGACGTCTCCTAGGATGAGGATTAGGTCTGCCCCCCTCTCTAGGGCTGCCTGAAAGGCCTTCCTCATCGCCTCGGTTGCGTCCTTCTTCCTCTCCCCCTGCCCGAAGCCTAGGTGCAGATCGGCTATGAGGGCAACCTTCATCTCTTTAGTCCCAGTATCCTCCTGAGCACCGAGTCGTAGGGCTCCTTCGGGTACGCCTTCCTCCTGTCCAGCTCCCTCTTGACCTCCTTGGAGACGAGTATCGTGCTCTTGTCGCTGTAGTACTTCTTCCTCCACTCCTGTGCTCTCTTGTACTGCTCTGCAATCCTCTCCAGCTCTTTCTCGCTGACAGCCATCATATAGATTACTATAGTAGTATATAAGTTAGCTCTCGCTAGGAGAAACTTACTTAGACCCTTGCTTTTTGGGACAAACGGAGAAAATTATCCCCCTGCCAACTTCAAGGCTAATTGGTTTAGAGTCACTTGAAGACAGTTCCTCGTCATATTTTAGAACTATTGTTTCCCAGAGTTTGTTTAGATTCCATACCATATCCATTACCTCAGGCGGGAGATTGGACAATTTAAATCCCAACTCCCTCGCGTCAGCAAGCGTAATACAAGCCCGATGAGACTTATAGCCCCCACAGAGCTTTTGTGCTATTTGGTGAGCACAATTTTTATCCTCCTTAAACATTCTTCTGGAGAGCAATTTTTCAGCCAAGTCTATCATGTGCTCAGAAAGTCTGTTATAATCCCCCAACTCTGTAGGGGGAAGCTTTTGTAACAAATTTTGGATCACCTCTTTTTTTGCTTCACCTAACTCCATTTTCGCAACAACCCTTAACGATTCTAGTAACGACAAGATGGAGATCAACTCTCCACCTTCCTTTTCTATCATCAAATCAACTGGTCCGAGTTCAGAAGCGGGAGTCATCACTAGCTCATCAGCGGCACAAGCCATTAGTGTTGATGCACTTTTGGCGAATCTTGGTATGATGAAGGTTAATTTACCCTCCACAACTTCTTGTAACATAGATCCGATTAAGTAAGCCTGATCTGGATCCCCACCGCTTGAAAAAAGAATCACATCAAGATTCGAGACTTTGCCTAGAGAGCGGAGCCTTTCGTAAATTTCACCTACATCGGGCTTTGAAATATACCTAGATAAGCTCCACATCAATGGGAACACATAACGCTCCCGTTTTTTCTCGATTTCTGTGAGTAGCCCCTCAGCTTTTTGTTTAAATAGCTGAAGCGGGTCCTCTGCCATTCTGGTTTATCCTCGGTTGCATAAAAGAAGAGTTCGTCAAATTTGCTCACAGAACTCACGTTTGCTTACTTTGCCCACTCTTTAGAGCTTCAACTTTGCCAAATCCCGGAGGTAAACCCTCCTGCCGTGGCAGTAAAGCAGGCTCCCCCCGTTGCGCATGGAGTTTTCCAGCCTCAGTAGCGACGAGAAAAAGTCCGGGTACTTGCTTTTAAGAAGAAGAAACTCCTCGGGGGACTTGTACAGCCCGCACCAGCACTCCGGAGCCCTCCGAAAACCCTCAGCGTAGAGGGGATTGATGGGCAACCCTTCCCGTCGCAGGTAATCCTCAACCTCCTCCCTCGTCCACTCTCGGATGGGGTGGTAAAGATAACAACCAAGGTAGTCCCTCCATTGCCTCAGAGGGAGGTTTCTCCTCCTTATCGACTCCTCGCTCCTCTGACCATCGAAACATACCCTCTTGGGGTTCCTTCCGTGCATGAATTTCCTCACCGGACGGAGCTTGAGATAATCACAACACCATCTTCTTCTGAAGGTTGGGAACCCTTTCTTCGCTGCTAGCTCGAAGAAGGTTCTCTCCGGCCTCACCACATGTAGCTCCACTCCCAACTCTTTGCATATGCTCCGCACGTACTTTAGATTCTTGGGGATTGAGACCGTTGTGTCAACGTATACGGCATCCACACGCCATAGTGCCTTCCTAGCCAGACTCAGCACCGCAAGGCTATCCTTTCCTCCCGAGAAAAACACATAGGGTTCCTTGCCTTTCCCCGCCTTCTTTATGAGGTTCAAGGTTCTTTCAACCTTGCGTAGCCTCATACCCCCTCAGCATCCGAAGGTTTTCTGCCTTCGTCTCTAGGAACTCCCCCACCCCCAGCAAGCCGAGTTCCCAATCCTCCCTCGCCCTCTTAACCCTATCCATTAACTTCCACGGTTCCAAGAGAATTTCCTTTGCAGAGGTTGACCCAATATCAGAGCCCAAGCCTCTTCTAACAAGAGTTGCAATAACAGAGGGATTAACCACCTCATAGAGCAATTCTTCTTCCTTTTCCTCCACTCGAGCGAGGCCTAGGTAAAGCTTTCCTGGCTCCCCCCAATCTGGCGTTCCTCGGGTTCCCTCAAACTTTCCAAGTCTGTCTAAAATTTTCTCCAGAGATAGCCGCGAAACGGAAAACCTTATCGTGAAATCCTCACTTTCGGGGGTTGCCCTTGGAAAGAGAAGGGGCATGATATCATATGGGGAGTGAACTAAAGGATAAAGCCCTCTAGCGATATTCACATTCCTACCCGGACTTCTTCCCCCCTGATAATCATTGAACCCCTCGGCAAGGCAGAAGTAGTACCCCGCCGAGCCCCATTTCAGAAACTCCTCTAAATCTTCCTCCTCAAAGGAGAGGTAAATTTCCTTGGAGTCCATCCAACCATCGACTCTGAGTTCAATCTCTCGCACCCTCACTGGCACTATCCTGACGCTCTGCCCCAACCAGATTTCTTTCCTTCCCCTTCTTTCCCGGGGATCTACGAAAGCGGGAAAGAAGTTGTAGGAATACACACACTTGAAGTGGAGAGGTACATGACACTCGAGGGGAAACCACCGGAGGGGGGAGAACATTGCCCCCCTTACCCAAATTGAAGGGGTAAGTGCAAGGTCGAGAAAAAGGGAGAGAGAATAGATTCTCTCGAGCTCCCCCAATGGCTCGAGTTTATAGTAGCCCCAGCTCACCGCTCTCCTCCAATGAGGGTCAAAGTTATAAAGCTTGAGAACGGCAATCTCCCCCTTTCTCAGCTCCATGAAATCGGCACCAATCTCTGGAGATGTGGCCTCCAGAGAAATCAGACATCCTATCTCGGGCAGGTAGGCTGGTATCCCGGCCCAGCGGATTCTTATAGGGTATCCCCCCCTACTTACCCATCCCTCTTTCTCGAAAAAACCAGCGAAAACCAGAGAAGAATCGGCAAGCAACTCGTGCTTCACTGGAACCTTCAAGCAAGACCCCCGAAGAACTCGAGGAGCTTCCCCAGCTGATGTGGCTGGGGCGGAGAGGGCTGGTAGAGCGTCCCGTTCCCACGATCGGCTATCCAGAAGGAATAGAAGTCCTCTCCAAGCCGAAGGTGAAAGCCCAAGCGCTTGATTTTCCTACTGCTCTCGATTGCCGCCTTTTCCTTCTCCCCCAGCCCGCTGCTCTCGCTTGCCTGATACACATCCTTGTGGCCTTCTGGCAGGTTGACGTCCAGCAGGTGAATTGAGGTGAGCTTCCCCCCCTGCTTCTCCACTTTTTCCAGCAACCTCTTGAACCTCTCGTTGTCGAAAGACAAGACATCCACCAGCCCTAGCGTACCATAAAAGCTCGCAGAGATTAGGGACCCGGCTATCGGGGAAAGCTGTGAGGGCAGATCCGTTGCTAAGGCGAGTCTAACTCCCTCCAGAACCCAGATGTCGGCCTTCTGCTTTATCTTGGGTCTCTTCACCTCTACTTTCCCTGTGGGCCTCCTTCCGTAGTATCCGCAGGTCATCTCAAGCTGGAGAAGGGATCCATACTCAGCCAATTTGCGGAGGGAGGCATCCCATATGTAGTTCTCCACATACTCCGCGAACCAAGCATCGGAAGGGATTCGCATGAGGGTTTCGAGGTTGCTGGGTGAGAAGTCTTTAGGTTGATCAAGCATTCTGAAAAACACAATCTTCCTCATGGCTTGGCCTCCACCCTCACCGCTTGGGGGGTGTCGTGAAGAGCAACAAACATCCCGTGCCTCCCCTCTACAAAAGTGTCGAACGACATGAGGACTACAAGCTTAGCCTGCGCCCTAGAGCATCCGACGTAGACCTGCTGTTGGAGCATCGATTCGTGAAGGAAACCCACAAACCTGTTGAGATTACTCCTTACGAAGGAGATGATCACAAACGGGTACTCGGCTCCTTGGGCCTTGTAAATAGTCATTACTTCCCCTCGCAGAGCGGGAGGAAGGAATCCGGCAATCTTGTCTCTCTGCCCGTTGTATGGGGTAAGAATCTTGGGCAACAAAGGGGCTCCATCCTTGTGGTAACTTTGGGCTGCAGCTAGGGCTATGCGCGCCGCCAGTTCCGCCTCCCTGCTGAAGAAGATAGAACCTGCCCGAACCTCCTCATAACCTAACTTGGAGGTATCTACTAGTACAAGGGGAGAATCGGGATCCAGTACTTTCTTCATCCAGGGATCCTGTGGCGGTCTCCACTCGTAACCCATTGCAGTTAGGTTCCTCTCCTTTACGTTTTCCGCAGACTCCAATGGGTAGGAGTGAAAGACCTCTCTCATCTTGTTGACTGCTGAGCAGATGTCTTTGTGCATTCTGTATTGTTTTACAAGCTGGACTGGCTTGACCCCCCTAGGCTCTAACCATTCAAAGATATTAGGCCGCAAATGTGTTTGGGTGGTGACAATTGGTAGCTGGTGCGGGTCACCGAGCAGAGAGTACTGGTACGGTGCGTTTCCCCTTACTTGATCCACACAGGCAAAGAAGTCGGCCTTGTTTACTTGGCTGAACTCGTCTATCATAAAGTAAATCCTTCTGCTCGCAAGCACGGAAAGGGCCCTCCTCACCCCCAGTAGAGTGGTGATGAGCACTGGTCTGCGTCGTAACCACCTTATCTGATGGGCAGGCAGGCCCCGAAGGTAAGGGTCGCAGCTAACAATTCCTCTATCTGGATCGAGCTGAGGAGTGCCACTGAAGCTGGGCTTAAGGTACACCGCATCGGGGGGCTGCACACCCAGACTCTCCAGTACATCCTTGAACCGCAAGCAGGCGACGTGCGTATAGCATAACACTAGATACCTGCCGGCCGCCCCGCTTTGATTGAGTGCTATTAGTTTCTTTACCACAGCCGCGGCCCCGGTGGAGGTCTTCCCCGTTCCGGGGGGACCCTCCACTACGGGGAGCAGGAAGTGGTCTCCTTGCAGGCTTTCCTTCTGTAGAACCTCCACAGCTTTCCTCTGTTGTGGGTTAAGCCAGCCTCCCTCAATCTTTTCCAGTTCGCGCTCCGCCTGCTCCAAGTTCCATCTTTTAGGTTGTCTTCTCCCCCTCACTCTCCCCACCTGACCTGAGCTGACCTGGTACCCCGCCCGAAGTGGCTTCGAGAAGCTGGATAGTCGGTTCTCTCTCTGCTTCCTCTCTCTTATCCTTCCCCCACTTCTCTAGGGAGTAAAGATGCCTCTGCCTTAACTTATTCAAAAAGAAGGGGGCGGATTTGAACACAAGTGCCTCTTGGAAGAGGAGGAAAGCCTGATCTGTTTCAGGAAGCTTCGCTGCGGAATAGGCAATTCTACATGTGTTCCCACTCTGCTCCTCCACAAATGCTGGCACCTCCACCCCAAACTTAGGTGTGCCGACCAGCAACCTGCACTCCATTTCGCCTAGGTCTATCCTGTGGAACACCTGCAGGTTGGTGGTATCCATTTCCAGACTTACCCGCCCCCTCTCCCAGCCCTTAACCTTGCCCTGACAGAGCACTCCTAGCTGTACAAGTTCTGCTGGCGGCAGACACAGAAGTCGGTAAAGAGTTAAATCTCTCCTCCACATTACCTCCTGAAAGAGTGCTTGGTAATCCTCCCAAAACCGAGGTCTGCTTCTCGGATAGTTTCTCCGTTTCCTAACACAATAATTCACCCCACATTCTCTATACTTTCTGTGGGTTCTACAAAGCGGAAGCGACACCTTGTATGCCTCGGCCACGGTAAGAGAACCACGGTAAGGCTCCGCGAGGTCCCGTATCCAGCTCAAAACGGTGAGGCTCTGCTTTTCAAATTCAGGATTGTCCTTCGGAACCGTGTAGCAGTTGTGGGGGGTTTCAACCACCAACTCGGCGTTCTCGTAGCTCCTCCTCCACGGTTTGGGTATGTCCTCGGGTTTAAGCGATGTCAGGATTTTCCACAGCAACCAGACTTGGTAGTCCTTAAGCAGAGGGGGATTCGGACTGTTTTTCTCTCCCCGGGTAGTTCTCTCCACCACTCTGTTCTTCTCAAAATCCAGCTCGTCTATTCTCCCCACAAGGGGGGCGGTTAACGACTCTGAGCCTGCAGAGAACTTAACCCATCCCATTACCTGCACTTCGAACAGAGTTCTGGTACCAGCGGCCAAATTTCCCTCTCTCAACCTGCTCGCTATCCAAGGTCTGATATAGCACTCCACGTCCTTTATCTCAGCGGGTTGCCTCGCCCTTCTCGCCGCAGCCTTGAGCACCTCCGGCATAATAGCGTCAACACTTGGAGGCAACCTTCCGCTCCCTACCTCAACCTTAATCTCCGCTGTGAGCTGGTGAAATAACTCCCCCGCGTGGTACACCCTAGTTTCGGTTTCTGGGTCCGCTAAAGGCGAGGAGAGTCCGTGAAACATTTCATGTACCGCAAGTAGCGGACAAAAAGCCGTTTTGACCATTAACGCAACGGTCGGGAAGGGCGAAAAACCTGGATGATCTCTCTCAAAAACTTCTCCCCGCAACACCTCGCCACGCGGACGCGACCACCGCTCCGACAACGCGAACGGTCTAGAAGGGGAGACGAAAAACATCTTTCCACTTCACCTTCGGCTGTTCTTCATCTACTCCTTTCACCATACTTTCTTTCTCAAGCTGTTCGGCCAGCTCCGTCACCCTTTCAGCCAGTTCTGTTGGGTCTATTGTTCCGCTAACCGCTGCGACCCATGCCTCCCCACCTTGGTTTGACAGGTACCAAGCTAGTCCTAAATCCGTCAGCGTCCTCGCCTTCGAAAGCAACACATCCTGTAGAAGTTTTCTCCACTCGATGACATCAAGTAGCTTCTCTGCTTCCGCGGACTTCACTACTTCTGTTTCTATCGGCATATCCATCCCCCGTACCATATCAAAAGCCATAATCTGACTCATGCGATCCTTTTCCTTGAACCACTTGCTTGGAGAAATTCCTTCTGCTATCAGCATTCTTGGTAGCACGGGAAAATCTGAGGACTGTAGCATCAACCTCAAGCCCTCAAAACAAGCCTTTGCCACCAGTGTGCGATCCTTTAAAGTTGCTTCGAGCTTCTGCTTTAGTGTTGCTATTAAGGTATCAGATTCCCGTAGCTCCTGCTCCTCGTTTTCTTCTTTTTCAGTTGAGTGAATCCGTGAACTGCGTGAGTTGGATGAGTCCATTCTATCCTCTCGCAAAGACCCTCCTCCCGAAGTCAGAGAGCCTCACCCTGAAGGTCTTCCCCTCAGGCTCCCTCGTGACCCACCCCCTCCTAAAGAGCTTCTTGCAGGCGTCCGAGACCGTCATCCTGTCCGTCTTCATCCCCCTCTTCGCCAGCTCGCCCACAAGCTCCGTCACAAGGATTCCCTCTGGCTCCCTCTCCGACACTATCTGCAGTATCTTCCACTTGAGCGGGGATCTCTGGAGGAGGAGGGCGACCTCTGGGAGGCCCTCCTCTGGCTTCGCACCGAGGGCCTTCAGGACGAACACTTTGTCTATCTTCTTGGGCCTCGGTCTTTTCTTGGCGTATTCCTCGACCACCTTGGCTAGGATAAGGTTGATAGCCCGCGGTATTCCCTTGGATCTGGAGTAAATTTCCTTCCTTGCAGGCTCCTCTACTATTTTAGGGCTTATCCCCGCGTACCTCATGTACTTGTCGATGTACTCTTGAAACCTCTCCCAAGTGAGCGGCCCAAGCTGGATCCTGCACCCCTCGAACCTCTCCCTCAGCGTTTCGGAGGCGGATCCCAAGACCTCGGCGATGCCTGGTAAGCCCGTCACCACAACCGAGCACTTCCTCCTCCTATTGCTGTCCCTGGCGCTTATCAGCGTCCTCAGCATCACCCCCAGCCTCACCCTCTGCTCTAGAGGCAGCTTCCCGAAGTCCGAGGCCTCGTCTATCAGGAGCACGTAGCTTTTGTTCGAGTCCAACCTCGAAATCATGTCCTCCAGCCTCTCCTCTGCCGTCTTCCCCTTCGCTTTCACCTTCCACTGCTTGGCCACCCTCTCAACGAAGACCTCAGGATCTATGTAGAGGGTATTCAACTCTGCAATCCTTCCCTCCAGCCTCCTCTTCGCCACCGTGAGCAGGCTGGTCTTCCCCGACCCTGGCACTCCCTCCACCAGCACGGGGAACTGGTGGTTCTGGACGACCGCCAGAATCCTCTCCAGCTCGTCCCCCCTTGCAACAAAAAGTGAAGGGTCGAGAAGCCCATCGGTGGTCAGGTGCTCGGTTTTTACCATTTACATAAATCAACTTTTGCTTTTAAACTCACTCTGCTCACGATGCTACTTACGATTTGCCGGAGAAATCATGCCCGGTTGCTCCAGTGTATCGAGTAGCTTCAGGAGCCAAAGGTTTCCTGGCAGGTTCTGCTTCAGGTACTTCCACCTGTGCCTCTCCTCCCATTTTTCAATCTCGCCTAGGATTTCATTCAGCAACTCCCTCAGCGTTATGCACCTTATGCCCTTCTGTTGCAGTTTGATTTTGACCCCCTCCCACTGCTTACCTCCCCAGCCGCGACCCGCGTTCACAAACCAGTGCCTCAATTTGGGTCTGCCACTTAACCCGAACTCCTCTAGAATCCTTTTACTTTGCTTATTGGTGTGACTGTAAAAAAGCAACTGCTCACATAACCAACGTTACCTACTTATTTAGCTTACGATACCTATACAGCTAACACAACCAAAAAAGGATAAATCACGCGTTTGAGTTTGCTACCCCTCCGGTTACTCACAGAGGCCTACTGTAATGGGTGTTACGAAAACCAGCGGAAGAGAAAATAAACAAAAGCTCCAGAACTCCAACAATTATCCGTTTCACGTTGGACTTGTTCAATAGGTTGGACTGGTACATCTTGTAGGAAAGCAGTGGGGAATTAAGCCTAAAGTTTCACGTTGGTCCGTTCACAGGTTGGACTGGTACCATACCTGAACAAGAAGTTAGAGGAGTTCTCGAAGGGTTTCACGTTGGACTTGTTCACAGGTTGGGCTGGTACCAGATTCCCAAGCATGGACCCCAAGCGAATCGGAAAGTTTCACGTTGGACTCGTTCACAGGTTGGACTGGTACTGCTTTCGACGGCCAATATTGGTTGGCTTTAAAAATTTGGTTTCACGTTGGACTCGTTCACAGGTTGGACTGGTACAGAGTGCGGGGCATTCGCTCTCGCTCCCCGCCGATTCGTTTCACGTTGGACTCGTTCACAGGTTGGACTGGTACAGTGGCTCGAGGGCAGGCTTAAGGAGCTCGAGGAACGTTTCACGTTGGACTCGTTCACAGGTTGGACTGGTACCGCATCACTACCGTAAGCTGGAGCATTGGCAAAAGTGTTTCACGTTGGACTCGTTCACAGGTTGGACTGGTACGGACTCGCCCACCCCCGGGCGACAAGCAATTGGGCGGTTTCACGTTGGACTCGTTCACAGGTTGGACTGGTACGAGGTCGGGATACACCTGAGCAACGCGATGCATCCCAGTTTCACGTTGGACTCGTTCACAGGTTGGACTGGTACCTTCAGCCCAGCAACCAACTGAACCTCTCCCAATCATGTTTCACGTTGGACTCGTTCACAGGTTGGACTGGTACACGACGAGGCCAAGAGGATGGTGGAGAGGATGGTCAGTTTCACGTTGGACTCGTTCACAGGTTGGACTGGTACAACGGAGGTTTTATCTGCCCCCACTCTCACTCCCATCGTTTCACGTTGGACTCGTTCACAGGTTGGACTGGTACAGCGATGCGGGCTCCTCTTGGGGGCTCGCCAAGTCAGTTTCACGTTGGACTCGTTCACAGGTTGGACTGGTACAGTGTCTGCCTTGAAGACGCTGTTAGCCATCCCACCGTTTCACGTTGGACTCGTTCACAGGTTGGACTGGTACGAAATCGCAAACTACTGCCACGACTGCCCCCTGTTCGGTTTCACGTTGGACTCGTTCACAGGTTGGACTGGTACCCCCCCTCAAACTTGGCTCCTAAAGGGGAAAAGAAGCTTTTCTAGAGCTGTCGGTTGCGGACATCGTTTTTTGCGGACTCCTTTTTAAGGATCGCCGCAGGGCCCCCGTGGCCTGCTGCATCGGCTGCGTGGGCACCGGGTCCCGCACAGCCCCATCAAAAGAGTATCTTGAGATAGGATAAAAACCACCCAAGCAAGTCCGCACACCCGCTTTCGTCGCTCACTTTACTCGGTTAACTGCTTTCTAATCCTAGGTTAGGAAAATCGAAAAAGCGTTTGATGTTTCCAAAAATAGGAAACAAAAAAAGCCTTAAGCAGCAGATTCTACTCCCCTCCTCCGGAGGAAGAGATAAGCACTTATCATCTTGTTCAAGAGGGTCTTAAAGTTCTTCTCCTGAGGGTTTCTCACCCCTTCTTCCTCTAGGATTGCACAGAGCTTGGCGTACTGCTCGAGGTCGATAGGCAGATGAAACTCTGGGAGGGGGACGAGGGTCAGTGAGACTGGCACGGAGAGGGGCAACCCCCTAAGGCCCATCTTTTCCAGCATCTCCTTCGCCTTTGGCCACCTCTCCTCTGCCCCACCCAGATGGGTGAGGAGGAGGGTAGTCGGGCTGAAGCACATGAAAAGCCTCTGGAGCTCGGGGCGGACAGCGTGGGCGCTCATGAGCTCGAACTCCTCCACCTTCGCCCTCAGCCTAACCTTCCTGTAGACAATGTTCCCCTTCTCATCTTCGATTGGAATTTCAACCTCGGAGGGCTTCTTCTCCACGACATGCCAAGCCCTGGTTCCCGGTATGGCCTTCCCCATGAGCAGAAAGAGTAGCTTTTCCTCCTCCCCCCACTCCGAAAGATACTGCATGACTGGGCCCCCTTGGAAGGTCGCAGATGTCGCGACGAAGATGGAGAACTTCCCCCTGTACTCATGTATAAGCCTCTCACGCTCCTCCTGGCCGGAGACGAACCTGTACAGGAACTCCCCACTATTGAGCTGGGTCGGGCGTAGCTTGCTCACTTTCCATCTGTTGATCCAGCTCTCCCTGAAACACTCGACATCGAAGCTGAAGTACAGGTCGTAGATTCTCCCGAAGTAGTTCTCGATGGCATTCTCGTATCCCGTGGTGATCTTGTAGGCGGTGGGGGAGTCCAAAAACACTGGTGTGCCGTACGGCAGTAGCCCCTCATCCTTCATCTCCCTTAGGCAGACGAGCACGTTCGCGGCCCTGTCAATGGAGTAAACCGCCAGAACAGCCGGGGCATTGAAGTTCCTGCACGGCTCGAGCCTCCTCGCTAGCTCCTTCTTTATCGCTGTTCTATCACCCTTCTCGTGGGGGCTGAGGAGGTAGGTGGATTCGGCGATGACCGCCGTGGGGGTCGGTTCCCTGACCTTCTCGACTGTTTCCGAAGCCCCGTCCACCGTGAAGCTCCCGTTTCTCAGGCAAAGATCCCCCGTATAAATCAGCCTCCCTATCCTGCGCTGTCCCCTGTCCCAGATGTTCAGCTCCACCATGCTCGAACCGACTATATGGCCGCTGGGGAAGAGGAGGAAATCCAAAGAAAACCTTCCGAGCAACCCATCGTACAGGCCTTGGCGTTTCCAATAGGTCAGTCCGCTTATGTGGCTTAGGCACTCCTCTATGTCCGATTCTGTCCAAGTGTACTCCTCCCCCGTGTTCTTGGCGGGCCTCTGGAAGATGTCATAGAAGCTCCTCTGTGCCTCCCTGAACTGCAACCTCGTCAGTTCATGCATGTAAAAGGTTGGGATCTTCAGCCTGTTCTTCTTGCAGAAGGAGTAGATCCACGGGACGGCCCCACAGTGGTCCTCATGTGCGTGGGTGATGATGCAGTATTCTATTGGAGGCGGGCTCCTGAGTTCCTCCATAAGCCGATCCAAGTTCTTCGTCCTGAGCACCTCCGCCTCTCCCCTCAATTCGACCGATAGCCCCGCATCCAGCAGGATTTTGCAGAGGATCTCGTCCCCGCTCTTCAACCTCACCAGGATTGTGGTTGCCCCGACCTGGATGCCGTTTAAGTCCTCAACCTCAAGAACAGGCCTTAATGAGTTGGGAGATTTCATCGTCGTGGCGATTGCCGGGAACTAGACCGGGACAAATGAAGCCGGTTTTTTCTTGGAATATCCTGATTAAATCGGGAACCTTGCAGCAGTCAAGGATGTAGCCCTGAGGGGGTTCCGGTCTACAGATATGTCCCCTCTTTAGGAGCTCCACCGAAAGGCGGTGAAACTTTCCCTCCGGTGTCGGGGCAAACACCGGCTCGGAAGTGAAGATCATCAGCTCGATGTTTTCTAGGGGAACAAGCACTTGACCCGACCCCGCAGAGAAGCGGAGCTGAAATTTTGAAGCTCTCTTGAGTTCTCCCTCGTGTCCCCTTGCCACTAGGTTCCTGCCGAACTCTTCTGGCGGCCCAGCAGGTCTCTTTGTAAACACACTGACCGTGGGTGGGGTCTGCATGCATGAACTGTCTGTTAAATTGTGGAGGAGGTATGTACCTGGCTTGATTATCTTGACAGAATTCGCGTAGCGACTTTTGAGATTCTTGTTGACCTCCTCGTAGATCCTCCGGAGGATTGTCCGCCCCTCAACTGTATTAAGCGGAGGCCCCAGCTTTTCGCCCCCCACAATCCAAGAGGGGCTTGAGAAGGCCTTGTAGAGGACATACGGATACTCCTTTCCGCTCACTTCTGCCCCTATCAGAAGTCTATATCTTATTCCTTGGTATTCGATTACCCTTGAAGCCTTCGACTTGATGTCGAAAATGCCCGCGGATGTTTGAAACCTGAGTTCCACGGGGCACATATCTTCATCGGCCAGTTCTAGAAGGCGAGGTCCAATTTGCCTCAGAGGCATAAATCGCTTGGTGGGACGGGGACGGGAACCCTGCGGTTTTGGAGGCATTAATCTCCTCGCGGGACGAGGGCCCTGCGGTTCTCTCATTGAGATACACAGTTTTTGCTTTTAATACTCACACAGATTACGTCTCTGCTCACGGTCTTTCGAAGATTCTCGCATTGTGTCGACATGTGGAACAAACAAGGTTGGGACTTAGCCTTTTACTAAACCCCACACTTCATGTTGGAACTTGTTCGCAGGTTGGACTGGTACAGCCATCAGGGTCGAGGACTTTAAGCCTGAACTGGCGTTTCACGTTGGTCTGTTCACACGTTGGACTGGTACGCTCGAACTCCTTCAGGAGATTCTGCCGAAGCTTGGTTTCACATTGATTCCGTTCACATGTTGGACTGGTACGAGGGGTATTCGCCTGCATGAGGTGCCTGAAAGCAGGGTTTCACGTTGGACTTGTTCACAGGTTGGGCTAGTACGACACGATAAGGAACGGCAACTCGCCGGTGTTCATGTTTCACGTTGGATCTGTTCACATGTTGGACTGGTACGTACTGCCTCGCGAGCTCGTGCCTTGGTGGGACTCGTCTCACGTTGGATTCGTTCACAGGTTGGACTAGTACAAGGTAGTAACCAATGGTGCTTGAGGGTCTAAGCGAGGTTTCACGTTGGATCTGTTCACAGGTTGGACTGGTACGGCAGATGGTGGGCATTTTGCCGTAACTATGGCTTATGTTTCACGTTGGACTCGTTCACAGGTTGGACTGGTACCGCCCCTACCGAGGAGTGAATGGTGGGGGGAAGTTCTATTTCACGTTGGACTCGTTCACAGGTTGGACTGGTACGTTTGTGACGATTTCGAGCCTGCGAAAAAGGATGAGCAGATTTCACGTTGGACTCGTTCACAGGTTGGACTGATACTGGCCACAGAGCTTTCCGATGCCCAAGCCCTACTTCAATTTCACGTTGGACTCGTTCACAGGTTGGACTGGTACTTGTTAGCAAGAGTCTGACGTTCGAGTTGGATGGCGGATTTCACGTTGGACTCGTTCACAGGTTGGACTGGTACTCTCAGCCTCCCTGTGGGGGAGGTTGGCATGATGGGATTTCACGTTGGACTCGTTCACAGGTTGGACTGGTACCTGTCGCCCTCGGGCAAGGGAATCCACATCTTCGATTTCACGTTGGACTCGTTCACAGGTTGGACTGGTACCTCTAGTGCTGCTTCTCTCACGAAGTCACTGACGGAATTTCACGTTGGACTCGTTCACAGGTTGGACTGGTACTTGTTGTTGGCTTCGGGAATCTGGACTCTCCAAAAATTTCACGTTGGACTCGTTCACAGGTTGGACTGGTACGAGGGCGACGAGATTTGCGGAAAGTTGCTGTATACTAATTTCACGTTGGACTCGTTCACAGGTTGGACTGGTACGTCCCCCTCGGAACGCACCCAGAGGGCTTCTGGGCAATTTCACGTTGGACTCGTTCACAGGTTGGACTGGTACCCGAGGCGCCGAGGGAGAGGGAGCCGATCCACTTAAATTTCACGTTGGACTCGTTCACAGGTTGGACTGGTACTCCCAACTGCTTCAGCGGGTGGACGGCCTCCCCGAATTTCACGTTGGACTCGTTCACAGGTTGGACTGGTACCCCCCCTCAAACTTGGCTCCTAAAGGGGAAAAGAAGCTTTTCTAGAGCTGTCGGTTGCGGACATCGTTTTTTGCGGACTCCTTTTTAAGGATCGCCGCAGGGCCCCCGTGGCCTGCTGCATCGGCTGCGTGGGCACCGGGTCCCGCACAGCCCCATCAAAAGAGTATCTTGAGATAGGATAAAAACCACCCAACTGAGAAGAGGTAGAACATGTCTAGGTTTGCTATCAGAGAAGCCTCCCTTCCGATTTTCCGCCCATAGAGCCGTTTCCAGATTAGGGGGTCTAGGAGACCCGCAAAGAACCAGCCGACAAGAACCAGCACCCAAACCCAGACGACACCTCGCAATCTGCAGATGGTGCCCAGCAAAAGAGCACCAGCATACTCAACAGTTGCAACTGGCGTGAACCTCCTCACCGTCTTGCTGTGCGACATAATTCGGTAGTTTCCATCTACTCTTTTCGCTAACTGGTCAAAGGGACGAAAAAGAACCACGAGTTTTCTCGCTCGACCAAGTTCGTTTCTTGTTTTACACACGCTGCTCATGTTGCTGAGTTTTCTGCTTACGATACTCCTCAGGTCTAACCAACCAGAACAGCCGAATGGCGGGGACTTCGGCCCCTCCGTTACTCGACAGGAGCCAGGGAAGCTCGACCACCTCCCTGCGACTCCCGCTTTTTCGCGTCCGGGGCCTTTTTCCCGCGTTTGTGGCTTTGCGCCGAACTTCCCGGCGCTTATCCACCCCCTTCCGGGGTTTTTGACCCCCGTTTTTGGGTGGCTCCCCCTTGCCCTTAGGCTTGGGTTCAGCCACACTCGCGGGCTTCAGTCCCCGCCGACAAAAACCGGTTAGGAGATATTTAACCTTTACGTTGGCGGGCTGGGTCCACTCCAAGGAGCTCGAATAGATTCTTGACTTTCATATGACCGGAAACCTCAACCCAGCAGCTCCAGCAGAGGTAGAATTTCGTGTGGTACCTGTCGGGAACCGCGAACTTCACATATGGCCCCCTGTTCCTGTGGATTTCCCTCCCACAACGCTGGCATCTTGTAGTGATTATGTCCATTTCCGACTCCCCCAGCCGAAAAATGGACAGATTAGATTATATGTGTTTTGCTCTTCAGGGACATGTAGCTCCAAAACCTCCTGTCGGTACAGGTATCCTGCTAGACAATCAACCTTATGCCGATGCCTCCTAAAGAGGGGCTTTAGGAAAAAGCGCCCACGGAGCTGGCCCAACTCTGGGTAGTGGCAGCTCCGTGCAAAAAGCATGACTGCTCACTCTGCTCACATCACTAGACCTTTTTGCTCACATATAGTTTTGCCTTTCTTGAACATTTTGCCACCAGCTTACCTCCTCTGCTTACCACAAAAACCAGTCTACCTCTGACCTCACGGTTCTCCAGGCGGGGTGCTGAGGAGGAGCCAGAACATGGAGAGGAGGAAGATTGCCGAGACAGCCGTGGCGGGAACGACACCCATAAGACAGTCGGTCGCCGTGCAGAGAACCTCGAGAAGTAGCCCCACCTTAACAACAGTGTGGAACTTCTGGCAGGATCTAAGCACGGTGTTCATCCCCATCGGCTGAACGAGGGGGAAGGCGAGGAAAAGCAAAAACAGGAAGGGGAGGAGCGCGAAGAATGCAAGGTTCGACCTGAAGAGGGCGTTCGGGATTGCAAGGAGGAGGATTGCGATTATGGGGTAGAGAATGAACCTCGCCCACTTGAGGTGAAGTAGCTGTAGGCCTCCCGTGCCTCCTTGGCCAGTGCCTCTGGAGGGTTCGGGGATCCGAAGACGGAGCCTAGGATTCTGTAGGAGTGCAGGACCGCCCCCTCCATGGCTCTCTCCGCGTCCGCCGAGGGGGAGATTTCCGAAATCTCCGATAGGGTCTGGATCTTCCCCACCGGGCAAAGTCCCCCGACGAACGAGCGGGGATCCATCCTCTCGCACGCCCTCTCCACGGAGTCATGTGCGGCCCTGTCCAAAGAGGGGGAGGGGACGACGTTGTCCTGGACGTAGTGGAGGAGCCTTCCAGCTGTCCTCTCGGCCTTCCTCACCAGCCTCTCCCTCGTCCTGCCTAGGAGCCTCATCAGGAACCCCGCCTCCGACTCCGGCTTCGCCCTGAGGGAGGAGAGGAAGAGGTGCCTGGCCTTGACCGCTAAGGACTTCATCAGGCCCGGAGGTGTCCCGTGGGGC
>Ga0080004_1135819_pt1 | contig 29045 bp, 30 predicted proteins | sample WasSprMetagenome_FD_69207 | JGI IMG/M metagenome (GOLD analysis project Ga0080004, IMG submission 69207) | Sulfidic aquatic microbial communities from Washburn Spring, Yellowstone National Park, USA - WS (SPADES assembly) (version 2) | ecosystem: Environmental > Aquatic > Thermal springs > Hot... | reverse complement strand
ATTACTATAGTAGGTGGGGGAAGTTGGGGGACAGCTCTTGCTAAAATCTTAGGAGAAAAAAAATTTGAAGTCTCCCTTTTGGTAAGAAGAGAAGCAGTTTATGAAGCTATAAATAAAGAAAAGGAAAATCCCTTTTATTTACCTGGAGTTAAATTATCTGAAAAAGTCAAAGCTGAATTGGAACCAAAAAAAGCTTTTAAAGATTCTCAAGTAATACTCTGGACTATTCCCTCTTTTGCTTTAAAAGAAAATTTAGAGAATTTAAAAACCTACGTAAGTAAAATTACTTATCATATCTCTGGTATAAAAGGTATAGATTGGGAAACTAAAAAAACACCTCTTAGTATCTTAAAAGAAACTCTACCCAAAGATTGTAAAATTTTTGTTTTAGGAGGTCCTTCTTTTGCTAAAGAGGTAGCCTTAGGATTACCTACAGCTGTTGTGCTGGCAGGAGAAAAGGAGGAAGAAACAAAAAAAATGCAAGAACTTTTAGCTATGCCCTATTTTAGAGTCTATAGAAGTGATGACCCTGCAGGGGTAGAAATAGCAGGTGCTTTAAAAAATGTTATAGCTATTGCCTCAGGAATCAGTGATGGGCTGGAACTGGGACTTAATGCCAGAGCAAGTCTTATTACCAGGGGGCTTATAGAAATAATTCGCTTAGGATCAAAGTTTGGAGGAAACCTTTATACCTTTTATGGTCTTGCAGGAGTTGGTGATCTTGTTTTAACTTGTACAGGAGCCCTTTCAAGAAATTATCAAGTAGGTTATAGACTTGGAAAGGGAGAAAAGCTTGAAAAGATCTTAATAGATCTAAGACAGGTTGCAGAAGGAGTTAAAACCGCAAAGGTAGTTAAAGAACTTGCTAAAAAATTTGAAATTGAACTTCCCATCTGTGAAGAAGTTTATCAAGTATTATACGAAAATGAAACCCCAAAAGCATCTTTAAATCGCCTTTTATCTCGAACCCTTAAAAGGGAATTTGAAAATTTATAACAAAATTTTATTTTTCAACAAAAATTTTTACTTCTCCTTCTTTTTTAACTATATTTACAACCACATCATCTCCATATCTTTTAAGATAAAGATCCACTTTACCATTCTTTAATATAAGATCTTTTATCCATAATTCTTCAAGAAATTGTGGAAGCATGGGGTGTTTAAAAATTATTTCATTTTTTTCAAAGGAAAGCCCAAGGCATCCTTGAAGGATTAAAAATACAGCCCCTGCAGACCAAGCTTGTGGATGACAGGCAACTGGATAATGGGTAGGACCTTCATTAGGTCTTCTTTCAAAGCCGCAAAAAAGTTCTGGAATTCTATGAAGTTTAAAAAAAGTGCTGGCTTCAAAAAGAGCTTTTAGTATTTTTATAGCTTCTTCTTTGAATCCATATAAAGAAAGACCAAAAGCAATAAGTGCATTATCATGGGGCCATACAGAACCATTGTGATAAGATAAAGGATTATAACGAACCTCTAAGGAGGATAAAGTTCTTATTCCCCATCCAGAAAAAAAATGTTTTTCAAAAAATAGAGAAGCAAGTACACGAGCTTTAGAAGGAGTAATAGCCTTGCTAAAAAGTAAATGTCCTGCATTACTTGTTCTTACTTTGCATTGTTTTTTATCTCCATCTAAAGCTAAAACAAAACAATTAATTTCATCACACCAAAATTTTTCTTCAATAAGTTCCTTTATTCTTTCTGCAGATTTTTCCCATTTTAAAGCTAATTCTTTTTCTCCAAGAATCCTTGCTAATTTAGAGGCTTCTCTTTTTGCTTTGTAAATATATCCCTGAACTTCAACTAAAGCTATAGGGGGTTTAACTAATGTTCCATCTTCATAGAAAATGCTATCTTCAGAATCTTTCCATCCTTTATTAGTTAATCCCTTTTTTGAAGGAAAATATTCTACAAATCCGTCTCCATCTATATCTCCATAGTTATCTATCCAAGAAATTGCTAATACTATATTTTCCCAAATACTTTTAATAAAATCTATATCTCCGGTTCTTTCAAAGTATTTACTAGCTAAGATTACAAAAAGAGGAGTTGCATCAACACTTCCGTAATACTTAGCATAGGGGATTTCTCCAGTCCTTGCCATCTCTCCTTTTCTTATCTCATGAATAATCTTACCCGGCTCAGCATCCTGTTCAGGATTAAATTCCTTAGCTTGATGATAAGCTAAAAATGCTAAGGTTCCTTTAGCAATAGAGGGGTTTATCCATAAAGATTCTAAAGCAGTAATAATGCCATCTCTTCCAAAAATAGTATTAAACCATGGGATACCTGCATAAGGATAAACTCCATATTCTGTAGAAGTAGTAAGCATTACTATATCAGCCCATGATCTTTTAAGCCATTGATTAAATTGTTCATTAGAGGTATAAATCTTACAACTTTTGTTTTCCCAATCTTTTACACGCCTTTTTATATAATAAAGAGCTTCTTTGTAAGAACATTTTGTTAAATCTTGCCTTTCTATTAAACATTTAAGGGTTAAATAAAGGGTAAAACCCTCTTTTGGATTTAGTTTAATTTTGTAAGTTACTTTAGTAGAAAAAATATTCTCAGGAAGTGGAGTAAAAGAAATGATTGTTTCTCTTGTAATATTATCAAGCCCTTCATAAATAAACTTTATTTTATCCTTTTTTACTTCCACTGGAAAAAACTTTCCTTTTCCCTCTCTTTTATATCCTCTAACTTCAAATATATCTGCAAAATCATTATTAAAATAAAAATTTAATTCTAATTTTACAGGATGAAGAAAAAAGTTTTTGAGATAAATTTTTTCATAACAACAATTTTCATATAAAAATTTAGTTCTTAAAATGTGGATATTACCTTCAGGGATTATAATTTCTCCATTTTTTATAATATTTGGATTTGTTAAATCCACTGTCAAAAGAGAATTATCTTCTTTAACTGCTGAACTTAAAAGAATAGGATTTTCATCAAAGAGGTAAAATTTCCAATAGGAGAGAAACCGAGTTCCTTGATAATAGATTCCTTCTTCATTATTTTTCCCAATATCTATATTCCCGTAAAGATCAAAAATTGCAAAACTTTCTTCATGTTTTAAAGTATAGCTTTCTATAAAAAAATTTTCTTTCATTTAAAAATTTTTTATACAGCTTTAAATAAAATTTCTTTTTTCACAATCTTTTGGTAAATATGAATATATTCTTCAGCCATCTTTCTTGCTGTAAATCTTTCTTCAAATTCCCTTCTACAATCATATCTATTAAGATTAGCAACCTTATCAAGGGCAGAAACTGCTAAATCTATTTTATCAACAATAAAACCAGTTTTGCCATCTTTTATAATTTCTGGAACAGATCCACAATTCCAGGCAACAACCGGAGTCCCACAAGCAAGAGACTCTATCATAACCAATCCGAAGGGCTCTGGCCAATCTATAGGAAATACTAATGCATAAGCATTACCCAAAAATTCATTTTTTTCTTTTTCTCCAATTTCTCCAATAAATTCTACCCAGGGACTTTTAAGCATTGGTTTAATTACTTCTTTAAAATAAACCTCATCAGCTCTATCAACCTTAGCTGCAATTTTTAATTCCATACCAAATTTTTCTGCAATTTCAATAGCTCTATCAGGTCTTTTTTCAGGTGAAATTCTTCCAAGAAAAGCTAAATATTTTCCTTTTTCAGGATAAAATTTATATAGTTCTTTGGGAAGCCCATGATAAACTGTTGCTTGCCAATTTAACCAGGGAAGTCCCCTCCTTTGTGAATAGGAAATAGAAATAAAGGGAGTATTCTTAAACTTTCTAAAAAGGGGAATATATTCTGGAAGATCAAGCCTTCCATGAAGAGTAGTAATAAAAGGAATATTATATCGAGTAGCTAAGGGTAAATGTAAGTATTCTATATGAAAATGAATTATATCAAAAAGTTTAGCTTTCTTAAAAACTTCTTCTAACATATAAAGATGCCAAATTAAGGAATCTCTACAATTTTTATCAAGCCTTAGAGCACGTGAACAAACAGGAACTAATCGGGCTTTAGTTTGAGAGTCTCCACTGGCAAAAAGAATAACCTCATATCCCATATTTACAAGTTCTTCTGTTAGATAAGAAACTACTCTTTCAGTTCCTCCATAAAGTTTAGGAGGAACACTTTCATAAAGAGGAGCAACTTGCGCTATACGCATATGCTCCTCCTTGTTATTTTTAGAAAAAATTTGATTAATTAAATTTTGACTTTTTTAAAAAAATAAGAATTAAAAATCTAAAGACAAGTAGGGAATTTTTTTAAAATGTAAAAACTTTTTTCAGCTTTTCTATGAAATTTTCTGCTTTTTCAAGCTCATTAAATTCAAAAATAAAATAGGTCTTTTTCTTTTTCGTTACTACTTGAACAGGGATTCCTGCAATTTTACTTAGTTCCTCTGAAAGAGACACTAAATCTGGATCAAGCTCTTTTTTCTTTTGAGAAAATTCTCCCTTTTGTAATTTTCCTACCAGCTTTTCTGTTTCCCTTACAGAAAGTCCCTTTTTAAGTATAAGATTTCTTACATAAATTTGCTTTTCCTCTTCATCAAGAGACAAAAGGGCTTTTGCATGACCTACTGTAAGTCTTTCTTCTAAAAGATCTTCTTGAATAATAGAAGGTAGCTTTAAAAGCCTTAAAAGATTAGCAACTGTTGCTCTATCTTTACCTACCTTTTCTGCTACCTCCTCTTGAGTATATCCAAATTTTTCCACAAGATTTTTATATCCCAGTGCTTCCTCTAAAGGGTTAAGATTTTTTCTCTGTAAATTTTCGATAAGTGCAATTAAAAGAACCTCTTCATCAGTAAAATTTTTAATAATAGCAGGAATCTCTTTTAATCCTGCCTTTTTTGCAGCTCTTAGTCTTCTTTCTCCAGCTACACATTCATAAAGATCTTCACCTTTTTTTCTAACAATAATAGGCTGTAAAATACCTCTTTCTTTTATTGATTTTACCAGCTCTTCAAAATCTTCATCTTCTCTGAATTGTATTCTTGGCTGAAAAGGAGAGTAAAGAATGTTATCTATAAGAATATATTTTATAGGACTTTCCTCAATTTCTGGAATAAGTTCAGAAAGTCCTTTACCTAAGGCTTTCTTTTTCATTTTAATTTTTTAAAATTGGTGGGATAAATTTTATATTTACTTCCTTTTCTATTTGATAAGCAAGACTTAAGACATGCTCATCCTTAAAATGGGGTCCAATTACTTGTATAGCAACAGGAAGATTATTAGAAGTAAGACCTATTGGAACACTTATTCCGGGAAGTCCTGCTAAATTAACAGGGATAGTAAAGATATCTGAAAGATACATCTGTAAAGGATCAAAAATCTTTTCTCCTATTTTAAAAGGCGGAGTAGGGGTTACAGGAGCTAAGATCAAATCTACCTCTTTAAAAGCTTCCAAGAAATCCTGTAAAATTAGGGTTCTTACTTTAGAAGCTTTCAAATAGAAGGCATCATAATAACCTGCAGAAAGAGAATAGGCACCAAGCATTATCCTTCTTTTAACTTCTTTACCAAAACCAAGGGCTCTACTTTTTTTATACATTTCAATTAAATTTTTTGTATCTTCCCTAAATCCATATTTTACTCCATCATAACGAGCTAAATTAGAAAAAGCTTCAGAAGGAGCAATGATGTAATAGGTAGCAACTGCATATTCTGTATGAGGAAGACTTATTTCTTTTATGTGGTGTTTATCTTTAAGCTTTTCTATAATTTCTAAAATTATTTTAGTCATTTCTGTATCTATTTCACCTTCAAAATATTCCTTAGGAAGACCTATTTTATAAGAAGTTTTTTCATTTTCTTTAATAGACTTCAAAAAATCAGGAACATCAATAGGAGCTGAGGTAGAATCTCTTGGATCATATCCTGCTATAATTTGTAATAAATAAGCTGTATCTTCTACTGTTAAACCAAAAGGACCTATTTGATCAAGGGAAGAAGCAAAAGCTACTAATCCAAAACGAGATACTAATCCATAAGTAGGTTTCATTCCTACAACCCCACAAAATGCTGCAGGTTGTCTTATAGATCCACCTGTATCTGATCCAAGAGAACCGAGTCCCATTCTACTTGCAACTGCTGCTGCTGAACCACCAGATGAACCACCAGGGACTCTTTCTAAATCCCAAGGATTGTGGGTAGGGAAAAAAGCAGAATTTTCAGTTGAAGAACCCATGGCAAATTCATCTAAATTTGTTTTTCCTATAAATACTGCTCCTTCAGCCTTAAGTTTTTCAATAACTGTTGCATCATAGGGAGAAATAAAATTTTGTAAGATTTTAGATGCACAAGTAGTAGGAAGCCCTTTAATGCAGATATTATCTTTTATAGAAATAGGTATCCCAAGAAGTTTCTTTTCTTCACCTTTTTGAATAAGTTCGTCTGCTTTAGAAGCAGCCTTTAGTGCCCTTTCTTCATCTACATAAAGATAAGCCTTTACTAAAGGGTCTATCTTTTTTATTTGTTTTAAATTTTCTTCCACAAGCTCTTTGCTACTTATTTTTTTCTCTTTAAGAAGTTTTAAGGAAGAAAGAATAGTTAAATCATTAAGATCAGATGTTGCCATCTTTTTCTCCCAAATTTTTATGGTGCTTTAACTACCTTAGGAACAACTATCATTCTTTCATAAAGCTGAGGTGCATTTTTTAAAATATCTTCTATATAAGGAAATTCTTTAACTTCATCTTCTCTAAAAGGGGTTTTTATTTTCAATGTATGAAAGGTTGGATTTACCTTCTCTGTATCCAAAGTTTGAAGCTTTTTAAAATAATCTAAAATTCTTGAAAGCTCTTCAGCCATAACTTTTGCCTCTTCTTCATTGAAATTAAGTCTGCAAAGATGAGCAATTTTATAGACTTCCTCTAAAGAAATAGCCATAACCTCCCCCCTATTTTCTCTTTTTCTGCTTTTTTAAGCTTTAAGTATAACCAATTTTTAGCTTTTTTAAAAGCTTCTTCAGGATCAAATCCATATATTAAATAAGAAAGTAAAGCTGAAGAAAAGGCACACCCTGTCCCGTGAAAATTTCCAGATAACTTTTTTTTCTTTAAAAAAACTTTTTTGTTTTGATCAAAAAATAGATCCCAGACAGAAGAAGAGCTTTCCCATCCTGTAATAATTACTGCTTTTATTCCTAAATTAAGCAATCTCTCAGCTATCTCTAAAAGATGGGTCTTTTTTCTCACACTTTTCTCTGCCAAAATTTCTGCTTCATAGATATTGGGAGTAATAATATCTACAAAGGGGAAAATTTTGGTTTTTAAAACTTTTATAAATTCAGGAGAAGAAAAAAGATCATAATTTAAAGTTGCTTTTAAAACTGGATCTAAAACTACCCAGGATATTTTTTTTCTTTCCCTTTTTAAGAATTCTCCTATTATTTCTGCATTTTCAGAGGTCCCTATCATCCCTATTTTTATCCCCTTTATGGGTAAATCAGAAAAAATGAGTTCTAAAGATTTTTTTAAATATTCTGGACTAACCGCTTCCCAGCCTTGAAATTCTGAAGTAGTTTGTAAAGTTAAAGTAGTTTGAATGCCTGCTCCTTTTAATCCAAAAAGACTAAAAATTTTTGTATCAAGAAGAACACCTGCTCCACCAGTAGGATCAAAACCAGCTATACTTAAAACTATCCCTCTTTTCCCCACCCTCCACCTCCTGGAGTTTCAATAATTATTTTATCTCCCTTTTTTACAAAAAGGTTAACTTTCCCTGGAAGGTTAATTCTTTCTTTTCCTTTTAAAAGGATATTTCTTCCTTTTTTGCCTTTTTTACCTCCAAAAAGACCGTAAGGACTGTTTTTTCTTCTTTCAGAAAGGATAGTTACAGTAAGTGGAGCTAAAAATAGATATTCTCTTATAAGTCCATCCCCTCCTTTATATTTACCTTTTCCTCCTGAGTTTTTTCTTATTGCATAACGTTCTATTCTTAAAGGATAATCATGTTCTAAAGCCTCAACAGGTGTATTGAGTGTATTAGTCATATGAGTATGAACTCCACTTAAACCATCCTTTCCCGGTCTTGCTCCCATACCTCCCCCAATAGTTTCATAATAGGCAATTTTTTCATTCCCCATAGCTATATTATTCATTGTTCCACAGGAAGAAGCAGGAATTAGTTCTGGAAAAGCTTGAGAAAGAGCACCTAAAAGAACATCTACTATCCTCTGAGAAGTCTCTACATTTCCGCCTGCTACAGCAGAAGGATAGGTTGCTGAAACAATAGTTGCTGGTTTTGTAATAATCTCTATTGGTTTAAAACAACCTTGATTAATAGGATATCCTCCAATGGTATTTAATAAGGAAAGAAATACATAATAAACTGCTGAGTATGTTACTGCTTTTGGTGCATTAACACAACCTTTTACCTGAGAAGCACTTCCACTAAAATCTACCAATGCTTTTTTCCCTTTAAAGATTATTTTAACTTTTATAGGAATATCCTTTTCCTCAAAACCATCATCATCAAGATAATCTATAAAGGTATATTCTCCTGAAGGAGCTTTTTCAATAAGCCTTTCCATAGCCCTTCGAGAATAATTTTTAAGCTCTTCTATAACTTCTTTTAATTTTAAAAGTCCATATTTTTCAACCATTTCATTTAAACGCATCTCCCCTCTTAAAAGAGAGGCAATTTGAGCTTTCAAGTCCCCTTCTCTTTCACGAGGATTACGAAGTTTAGTTATAAAATTTCCCCAAAATTCTTTTTCAAACTTTCCTTCTCTTATTAAATAGGTAGGTTTTATTAAAATCCCCTCTTCTTCAATATGAGTGGTAGCTGCCATGGAACCTGCATATTTTCCTCCTATATCTGCATGATGAGCCCTTACTATAAGAAAAAAAGCTAATGTATCTTTTTGAAATATAGGTTTAATAAGAGTAATATCTGGAAGATGAGTACCTCCGCAAAAGGGATCATTTGTAATTACTATATCTCCTGGTTTCCAGTTAAATAAAGGTAAAACACTTTTCATTGTTTCTGGCATAGCACCAAGATGAACAGGAATATGTGAGGCTTGGGAAACAAGTTCTCCTTTTTCATCAAATATGGCACAAGAAAAATCACACCTTTCTCTTATATTTGGCGAAAAAGATGATCTTCTTAAAACTATTCCCATTTCCTCAGCAATTGCTGAAAATAGATGATTAAAAATTTCTAATTCAATAGCCTTCATAACTACACTCTAACTATTCTTAAGGTGTAATTATCTTCCACTTTTACTTGAAAATTTTCTTCCACCCAGAGAGTAGTAAAATCCTCTACTACAAGGGCAGGCCCTTTAAAGGTCTCACCTATTTTCAAAGAATTCCAATCTATTACAGGAACTTCAATCCATCCTTTCTCCGTAAATACCTTGGTTTGAGAAAGAGGATAAAATACTTCCCCCTTTTCTACCCTCCAGTTATCTTCAATAAAATTTCCTCTAACTCTAATTCTTAAAGTTACTATTTCTATAGGAAATTGACTTGCTTTATATCCAAACTGTTTTTCATGCTCCCTTTCAAAGGCATCTATATAATTTTCTGAATAGGGAATAGTCAATTCAAAACCCTGTCCTTTATAACGCATATCAAGAAAAATTTCATAATAGAGTGTATCAGGCTCAAAACCAAGAGATTTCATATAGGAATAAGCTAAATTTTTGAGTCTTTCAATCTCTTTTAAAAGTTTTTTTCTTTCTTTAGCTTTTATCCAGACTGTTTGAGAGAAATCTTTTAAAGGTGATGAAAATAAAAGCCCAAAAGCTGAAAAGGTACTGGCAAATTTAGGTACTATAATTTCTTTTATTTTGAGTTCCTTAGAAAGGGCGCAAGCATGAAGTCCACCTGCTCCTCCATAGCAAATTAATGTAAATTCCTGAGGATCATACCCCCTTTCTACAGAAACTCTTCTTAAAGCCCTACTCATAATAATATTAGCTACTTTAATTATACCAAGAGCTGTCCCCTCTATAGAAAGCCCCAATCTTTGAGAAAGAGAAAATATAGCTTTTAAAGCCCTTTCTTTCTGAAGTTTAAACCTTCCTCCTAAAAAGGTATCAGGCAAAAGCCTTCCTAAGACAAGATTAGCATCTGTAACTGTAGGAATTAGGCTTTTTCCATAACAAGCTGGACCTGGATCAGATCCAGCACTTTCTGGACCTACTTTTAAAACTCCTTCTACATCTATATAAGCAATAGAACCACCACCTGCTCCTACAGTGTGAATATCTATTATAGGAATGCTCAAAGGAAATCCATCCAATTTATATTCTTTTGTAAAGGGAATTCTTTCATCAATTAAAGCTACATCTGTTGAAGTTCCTCCCATATCAAAGGTAATAATTTTTGATTTACCAAAAGTTTTTGCAAAAATAAATGCACCATTTACTCCTCCTGCGGGACCAGAAAGAATAGTATAAGCAGCAAATTTTTCTGCTTCACTTACTGTCATCCATCCACCGTTTGATTGCTGAATATAAAGTTTTACTTGAGGAAGTTTTTTTTGGAGATTTTTTAAATAATTTCCTATTATAGGCAAAAGATAAGCATTAATAGCTGTGGTTGAAGCTCTTTCAAATTCTCTAAATTCTGGGAGCACTTCATAGGATATACTTACAGGAATCCCAAGTAAAGATAATTCTTTTTTTACTTTTAATTCATGGGAAGGGTTAAGATAGCTATTTATAAAACAAACCGCAACAGATTCTATTTGATTTTCTTTTAGTTTTTTTAAAACTTTTTTAATCTCTGAAATTTTAAGAGTTTTTATAATTTCCCCTTTAGCATCAATTCTTTCTTTAAGACCATAACAATTTTCTTTAAAAACAAAGGGTCTTGGTTTTTCAACAAAAAAATCATATAATTTTAATCTTGCCTGACGTCCGATAAAAAGAAGATCTTCAAAACCATAAGTAGTAATGAAGGCTGTTTTAGCTCCTTTTCTTTCTAAAAAAGCATTTGTTCCTACTGTGCTTCCATGAATAAGGACTTCAAGGTTTCCTTTATTAATATGGTTAAGGGCTTCTAATATAGCTTGAGAGGGATCCTTAGGAGTGGAAAAAACTTTTTTAAACTTTAAAAAGCCCCTTTCTAAATAAACAAGGTCAGTAAAAGTACCTCCTGTATCTATGGCAACTCGCATTTTATTTTCCGATACAAAAGGTTGAAAAAATTTGAGTCAAGAGATCTTCTGTAGTTACCTCTCCTATTATTTCAGAAAGACTTGAAATAGCTGACCTTATCTCAATAGCGGTAAGTTCAGGTAAGGGACCCTTCTTTTCAAGTTCTTTTAAAGCATTTAAAAGATACTCTTTTGCATTTTCAAGCGCTATTTTTTGTCTAAGATTAGGAACAACCTCAGGAACTTGAGTTCCTTTTTCAGAGATTATTTTTTCAAAAATTTTCTTACAAAGTTTATCAAGGTTTATATTTTCCTTTACTGAAATTTCTAAAATTTCATCCACTCCCCATTTTAGTAATACCTCTTTCCATTCCTTTATATGGTTAGGCTGAATATCTATTTTATTTAAAATTACTAAGTGAGGAAAAGTTTTTACTTCTTGATATATTTTATAATCTTCAGAAGATGGATGTTCACTTATATCAACCAAAAATAATATAAGATCTGCCTCTTTAAATTTCTTTTTTGCTCTTTCAACCCCTATTTTTTCTACTATATCTTCTGTTTCCCTAAGCCCTGCTGTATCTATAAGTTTTACAGGAAGTCCCTCAATAGTTGCTTCTTCCTCCAGAAAATCTCTTGTAGTGCCTGGAATAGGAGTTACAATAGCCCTTTCTTCTTTTAAAAGGGTATTCATAAGAGATGACTTTCCTACATTAGGTTTTCCTGCTATCACTAAACTAATTCCCTCTTTATAAATTTTCCCTTCTTCATAGTTTTTGATGAGTTCTTCAATAACAGGTAAAATCTTTTCTTTTATTTTTTGAGAAAGTTTTTCTGGCTCCATTATTTCAATGTCTTCCTCAGGAAAATCTATAGCACTCTCAACTAAAACAAGTATTTCTAAAAGTTCATTTCTTAAAGCATTTACCTTGTTGGAAAGCTTTCCCAAAAGAGTATTTAAAGCTAAATTTAGAGCTGTTTCAGTTTTTGCTGAAACAAGTTCCTGTATAGCCTCTGCTTGAGAAAGATCTAATCTTCCATTTAGATAAGCTCTAAGAGTAAATTCTCCAGGTTCAGCAGGTCTTGCTCCCGCTATAAGTACCAGTTCTAAAATTTTTCTTAGTATGTAGTATCCACTATGAGCATATATTTCCACCACATCTTCACGAGTATAAGTTTTTGGCTTTTTCATATATACTACAAGAACTTCATCTACCACTTTTTCCTCTCTTGGATCAACAATGAAACCATAATAAAGTTTATGTGATTCAAATTCACTTCTTGGTTTAAAAGGACGAAAAATTTTTTTTAGAATAGAAAGAGAAGCTTCTCCGCTTATTTTAATTACACCAATAGCTCCTTTCCCAGGAGGAGTAGCAATAGCAGCAATAGTATCTTCTGTATAAAGTTTAGGCCTCAACTACTCCTTCCAATTTAATATAACTTTCTTTTGTTTTCCTTCCCCCTCTATTTTGTAATCTATATTTTCTTCCTGCTTAATAATATTTACCACAATTCTTTGTTCTCTTTGAGAACCTATTTTTATAATTTGAGGTTCTTTATTAGTTTTAATTTTTTCAACAGCTCTTCTTACTGCGTTTACAAGCTTTTTTTCTTTTTCAATATCAATACCTTCCAATTTGAGAACAATTTTTGGACCCACCCCTAAAGCTCTTGCTACCACTTTATTAGTTAAAAACTCAAGTGCTGTTAAAGGCTCTGCACCATTTTGAATCAAATATTTAATATCCTCCCCTGATAAAAGAATTTCTACTTGCATTTTATCCTTTAAAATATTAGCTTTTACATCTATTTTTAAATCTGCATAATTAAGCAGTTCTTTAAGAAACATAAGGGCACGATTTGCTCTTTCTGAAAGAACTTTGTCTGTTTTGATTCTGGCTTTAATTCTTATTTTTTTTCCTGGAATCCCTAAAAAACTTGAAGAAGAAAATTCAAGAATCTCTAATTCAAGATCCTCAGGGATACAACCTAATTCTTGGCAGGCAACTTCAATTAATTGATCTAAGCTCTTTCCTTCCAGTTCTTTTTCCATAATATCCCTCCACCTTAAAATTATTTTTTAAGAAGCTTTAGTGTAAAGATTTGCTGTATAATTGATAAAATATTATTTACAAACCAATATAAAACTAATCCAGAAGGAAAATTTATAAAAAGCACTACAAAAAATAGGGGCATAAAAAGCATTATCTTATTTTGTAAGGGATCTGTAGTTGTAGGGGAAAGCTTTTGTTGAACAAACATAGATGCACCCATTAAAAGGGTAAGTAAAGGAATTCCTCCTAAATAGGGTATATGAAGATTTCCTAAATAGAGTCTTTCAGGTGCACTGAGATCATCAATCCACAACATAAAAGGTGCATGTCTTAATTCAATTGCCATAAGCAATACTTTATAGAAAGCTATAAATATGGGTATTTGAATTAGAATAGGAAGACAGCCTGAAAAGGGATTTATCTTATAGGTTTTGTAAACATTCATAAGCTCTTTATTTAAAGTTTGGGGATCATCTTTATATTTTTCTCTAAGTTTCTGAATAATTGGCTGAATTTCTTGCAATCTTTTCATACTTTTGTAACTTATATGATTAAGAGGAAAAAAAAGAATTCTCAATAAAATGGTAACAAAAATAATATCCCAACCAAAATTATGAGTCCATTGATGACTAAGCTTTAAAACATAAAGTAATGGTTTAGCTATAAAATCAAAAATTCCAAAATAAAGAGCTTTACCTAAGAGTGGGTATTCCTTCTCCATTTCTTCTATTTTTTTGGGTCCCATATAAAGCTTAAAGCTATAATTTATTTCTTCATTAGGTTTTAACTCAAAAGGTGGAAGCCAGAAAATTAATTCTTGTGTATTTTTATCTATATTTCTAAATGTGGCTGTAAAGCTTGCATTTCTTTTATACTGAGGAATAAGGGCTATCATAAAATAGGTATCTTCATATCCCAAATATTTGAGATTTCCTGTATATTCTTCCAGGTCCTTTTTTACCTTTACCTCATTTAAATGATCTGTATAATAAAAGGGACCTTTAAATACATAGGCTTTTTTATCTACAAAAGGAGAAAAAACACCTCTCACAAGCACTCTATCCTTAATAGCTTCATCCCCTTTATTTAAAATTTTAAAAGAAAGATCAATAAAATAGGAATCTCTTTTAAAGGTAAAAGTTTTTTCTAAAATCAAATTTTTATAGTAACTTAAAAAATTAAGAGTTTGAGAGGTTGAATTTTCAAGAGAAAAGCTAATTTTTTCCGGCCCTTTATAATTTATTATAGCTGTCTCAGGAGCAGAAGCAAAATAAATTTCTAAAGGAAGACCTTCGGAGGGTGAAGAAATAAGATTAACAGGTTCCTTTTTATTTTTTTCTTTTGGATATTCTTTTAATTGAAATTTATTAAACCTTGCCCCTAAGGAAGTAATTGAAACTTCGTATTTAGGAGAAATTAGGGTATAGATTTTTAGATTCTCTGAAAAGACTTGAGGAATTGAGGGTAAAGTTTCTTCTTTTTCCTTTTTGACTTGAGTATTATTAGTAAATTGATCTGGAGAGATTTTTGGAACTTGAGGGGAGGGTACAAATTTCATATAAAGATAGTTGAAAATAAAAATTATAGCAAAAGAAATAACAATAGCTAAAAGAGCTCTTTTTTCCATTAAATAATTTCCTCCTTTTTTGAAGATTCTGGATAAAGAGGGTCATATCCACCTGAAGAAAAGGGATGACATCTTAAAAATCTCTTTAATCCTAAATAACCCCCTCTTAACAAACCAAATCTTTCTATAGCCTCTTTTGTATACTCACTGCATGAGGGATAAAATCTACAATTAATACCTAAATAAGCAGAAAAAATAGGAGAAATGATTCTTTGATAAGCTAAGATAAACTTAATTATCAATCTTTTTATCATGGAAAGAGGTCTCAATCTTTCTCAAAGAAAGAAGTTTTTCTTTTACAACTTCCACAAAATCTCTATATTTTAAATTTAATAAATTTGGGTGCGGAATTATTATTATATCACAATTTTCTGGAAACAAATCTTTATTTTTTCTAAACAATTCTCTAACCCATCTTTTTACTTTGTTTCTCTGAGTAGCTTTTCTAATTTTTTTAGAAACTACTATTCCAAGCCTTCTATAATTTAAAGGGTTAGGTCTATATATAATTAATAAAATCGAATTTATCCAAATTTTCTTACCTTCCCTAAAAACTATCTGAAATTCTTTATCTTTTTTAAGTCTTTCTTTAGAAGATAAGCCCTCTTTTTTCACAGAGGCTTAAACTAAGATTAAACAGTAAGACGCCAACGTCCTTTTTTTCTTCTATTTTTTAGAATTCTTCTTCCTGAACGAGTTTTCATTCTGGCTCTAAATCCATGTCTTCTTTTCATTTTAATTCTGCTTGGTTGATAAGTTCTCTTCATAAAACTCCCTCCATTTGGAAAGATTAAACAAATTTAAAAAAAATATTAACATCTTTTAAAAATTTTTCTACAGTTTAAAATTAGGAAAAAACCTATTAAAAATTATTATGAAGAATAAAAAAATTAATCAAATCTTAAACCAAATCCTTATTGAGAAATATTACGAGGTTTTAAAAAGAAAACAAAAGGGACTCTATTTTAAACCCTTTTGGAACAGAACTCCTATTAACTTTAAAAATTATCTTTTAAGAGAGAATTTTGTTATAATAGCAGAAATTAAAAGAGCTAGTCCCTTAAGTAACTCTTTTAGAGAAAACTTCAATCCTTTAATTTTAGCAAAAGCTTATGAAAAAGGGGGGGCAAAAGCTATATCTGTAATTACTGAAGAGAAATTTTTTAAAGGCTCCTTAGAATATTTAGCCAGTATCCGAACCAAAACCAAACTTCCCCTTTTAAGAAAAGATTTTATATTTGATCCCGTTCAAATTGAAGAAGCAAAAGCCTTTGGAGCTGACATAGTGTTGTTAATAAGTTCAATTCTTGATGAAGAGGAGCTTTCAGAACTAATTAAATATGCAAAAAAGTTAAATCTTTCAAGCCTTGTAGAAATCCATGATGAAGAAGATTTAGAAAAAGCTCTTAAAGCAGGAGCTGAGATTATAGGAATAAATAATAGAAATCTTTCAACCCTTAAAGTAAATATAGAGCAAAGTTTAAAAATTTTCCCTCTTATTCCTAAAAATATACCAGTAATTGCAGAAAGTGGTTATAATAAAGCTAAAGAAATAAAAAAAGTTAAAGAAATAGGATTTAAAGGGGTTTTAATAGGGACTTCTTTAGTAAAAACTCCTGATCCAGAAAAGAAATTAAGAGAGTTTTTGGAGGCTTTAAAATGAGTTATAGCCCAAATTTTGAAAAAGGCAATGGCCTGGTTCCTGCTATTATACAGGATTATCATACAGGTAAAATTTTGATGCTTGGTTTTCTTAATAAATTAGCCTGGGAAAAAACTTTAGAAACCGGACTTGTCCATTTTTATAGTAGAACAAGAGATAAACTATGGCTAAAAGGTGAAACCTCAGGTCATTATTTGATTTTAAAAGAGGTCTATGTTGATTGCGATGAAGATACCTTACTTTTTAAAGTAGAACCAAAAGGACCTGTTTGTCATGAAGGTTATATGAGCTGTTTTTATAGAAAACTCGAAAAGGGCAAACTAAAAATTGTGGAGAAAAAATTATATTATCCGGAGGAAATATATGGAAAAGCTTAAATTTGGAATTCCCAAAGGGAGTTTGGAAAAAGCAACTATTGAACTTTTTGAAAAGGCTGGATGGACAATAGATGTTCATCATAGAAACTATTTTCCTGAAGTTGATGATCCAGAGCTGGAAATGGTCATCTGTAGACCTCAAGAAATGAGTAAATATGTAGAAGCTGGATTTCTTGATGCAGGAATAACTGGAAAAGATTGGATTTTAGAAAATGATTCTAAAGTAATTATAGTTGAAGACTTAATTTATTCTAAATCAAGTAAAAGACCCGCCAGATGGGTCTTAGCAGTGAAAGAGGATTCTAAAATTGAAAAACTTGAAGATCTTAAAAATAAAAAAATAAGCACCGAACTTGTTAATTTTACTAAAAAGTTTTTTGAAGAAAAAGGAATTCCTGTAGAAGTAAGCTATTCCTGGGGAGCAACTGAGGCAAAAGTAATTCAAGAACTGGCAGATGCAATTGTTGAAATTACTGAAACCGGAACTACTATAAAAGCTCATGGTTTAAAAATAATTCATGAATTATTAATTACCTATCCACAGCTTATTGCTAATGAAAAAGCTTGGCAAAATGAATGGAAAAGAAAAAAGATATTACAGATTGCAACCCTTCTAAAAGGAGCTCTCAATGCTCATAAAAAAGTGGGATTAAAAATGAATGTACCTGAGGAAAGTTTAGAAAAAATAATTCAAATTTTGCCAAGCATAACCTCACCTACTATCTCACCTCTTTACCAAAAAAAATGGTATGCTTTAGAAGTAGTTATTTCAGAAAAAGAAGTGAGAGAACTTGTTCCTAAACTTTTAGAACTTGGAGCCGAAGGAATTATAGAGTATAGTTTAAATAAAGTTATTTAAAGGATTAAAAATATGCAAAGACTACCCTTATCTTATATAAGACCTGGTATGAAAACCTATGAAGAAGTAATTGATGCAAACGGAAGAGTTCTTTGTGGGAAAGGAGTAGAATTAACAGAGGAACATATTAGAAAATTTGAAGAATTTGGAGTAACTTTTGTTACTGTAGAGGGTAATCCTGTTAAACTTCCTTGGGAAAAAACCTTAGAAGATGAGCTAAAAGAATTAGAAGAAAGATTTAAAGGTATAATTGATGAAAATCTTCTTGAAATAAAAAGGCTCTTTAAAGAATTTTTAGAAGAAAAAGATAAAAAGTTAGAGAGTGCTGAAGGTACTCAAATTGAGAATTAAATGAAATTAGATCCTTTAGAAAAAAGAAAAACTGTTAAGAAAAAACTTAAAAAATTAGAAGGGCTCCCTACCCTTCCTCCTATTGTTCAAAGACTTAATTTAATGATTGAGGACGAAAAAACTTCTATTCACCAAATTGCAAATTTAATAGAAAAAGATCAAGTTATTACTTCTAAAATTTTGAGATTAGCAAACTCTGCTTTTTATGGTTTCCCTAAAAAGGTAAGCACAGTCCAAAATGCTCTTATGCTTCTTGGAATTAATGTAGTTAAAGTTTTAATTATAACTTCTTCTATTTTTGACATTATTTATAAAGAAGATGTTGGACTTTGGGAACACTCTATTGGAGTTGCTGCCTGTTCAAGAATTTTAGCAGAAAAATTAGGATTAAAAGAACCTCAAGAAGTTGCTACAGCAGGTCTTCTTCATGACTTAGGAAGAATTATACAAAAAGTGAGTTTTAAAGAGGATTATGAAAAGATATTAGAATTAATAAAAAATGGTAAAGACCCTCTTCAAGCTGAGAAAGAAATTCTTGGAATTGATCATGCAGAGATGGGAAGTTTTATTATGAAAACCTGGAATTTACCTGATAGACTTGTTGAGGTAGTAGATGCTCATCATGAATTTGAAAAGGCAAAAGAATTTAAAAAAGAGGCAGCTGTGGTTCATTTTTCAGATGTCTTAATAAATGTAAGAGGATATGGTATATCTTTATATAGAAAAGTACCACCTTTGCAAGAAAAGGCTTTAAAAATTTTAAAACTAAATCTCTTCGAAATAAAAGATATTTTCTTTAAATTAGAACCAAAACTTTATGAATTGAAATTTTTTACCGAAGAACTTAAAAGAGAAATGGAATTAAATACTTAAGTATGACTTCTCAAAAAAAACCTATATATGCTTTTTTAAAAAAAAATAAATTTCTAAAAGATTGGAAAAATTCGCTTAAAAATTATTTAAAAGACAAATACTCCTTAAAATCTTTTTATGATTTTAAAAAATTTTTAAATGCCTTTTTCTTTAATCCCCCATCCTTAGTTTTATATTATTATCCTAAAAATAAAGAAAATAAAGAAGGATTAGAAGAAATTATAAAAGTGAGAAAAAGCTTTAATTTAATAAATATCCCTTTGATTTTAATTCTTGATAAATTAGAACCTGAACTTTTATTGTCAATTGCTCCTTGGACAGATGATTTTATTATTTTAAATGATGATGTAAGGGAAACTTATCTTAGAATTGAATATGCCTTTGAAAAACTCAATAGAATTTTAGACAATAATCCTCTAACTGGTCTTCCTGGAAATCTCTCTATTACAAAGACAATAGAAAAGGTTATGGAAAGCCTTAAGCCCTATGCAATAGCTTATATAGATTTAGATAACTTTAAAACTTATAATGATATTTATGGTTTTTTCCAAGGAGATGAAATGATTAAAAATTTGGCAAGAATTATGGTTAACACCCTTTCTGAATTTTCTAAGGAAGATTATTTTGTTGGTCATATAGGAGGAGATGACTTTGTATTTATTGTACCTTTGGAAAAAGTTGAAATGGTTTCTAAGGAAATTATAAAACGTTTTAATTTACTTGTTCCTTCCTTTTTAAATAAAAAAGATCTGGAAAGGGGTTATTTTATTTCTATTAATAGAATGGGAGAAGTTTCTCAAATACCTCTTCCTTCAATTTCCATAGCTGTAGTACCTATCTGGAAGGGTAAATTCAAACACATAGGAGAAATTTCAGCAAGGGCAGCAGAAGTAAAAAGAGTAGCCAAATCTATAAAAGGAAGTAGTTATTTCATAGATAGAAGAAAATAATTCTTGCAAAAATAAGAGGAAGGATGGGCTTTTTATCAAAATGGAACCCTCTTATAGGAGGGATTTTTCTTAGTTTTTTTGCACTTCTTTTACAAATTTACGGAATTCCCTTAGAAATTTCTGAAGGATTAAGAAATTTTGGAAATTGGAATTCTTACCCCAGCTTTATTATTTGGGGAATCTTAGGAGGTGCCTTTATTTCTTCTTGCTTTTCTCAGGAATTTGGAATTAAAATACCTCCAAAGTTTGAAATTTTTAAAGCTCTTTTAGCAGGAATTCTAATGGGAATTGGCTCTTCTTTTGCACTTGGAGATAATATAGGAGGATTTTATATAGCTACTGCTAATCTTTCAGCAAGCGGACTTACTATGTTTGCAGGATTAATTATAGGGACTCTGTTAGGTTTAAAATACCTAATCTGGGAAACAGAAAAATTTTCTTCAAAAGGAGGGGTTAATATTCATATTAAAAAATTAGGACCTATTATGGGGGTAGCGGTTCTTTTTATTCTTTTTTGGAAAATACTTTCTTTCTTTTTAAAAGAAAACGGAAAAAATTTAATTTTAGGAAAGATTCTTTTATTTTCCACTATAGCAGGATTTGTTGTTCAAAGAAGTAAATTATGCATGGCAAAAGCTTTTCGGGATCCTTTTATTTCTGGAGAAACCTTAATAAGCAATAGTTTTATTTTAAGTTTATTCTTAGTTATGGCAGGGGTTTTTTCTTTTAAATTGTTTAAAATCCAAGATCCTTATTTTTATATTCTTCCTACTTTTATATTAGGTTCTTTTATAGGAGGTATTTTATTTGGTTTAGGGATGATCTTAGCTGATAGCTGTGCCCTAAGTAGTTTATGGAAACTTGGAGAAGGACAAATTAAATTACTTATAGTAACTGTCTTTTTTGGTTTAAGTAATTGGATTTTACGATATTACTTAGATAAAATAAATATTTGGGAAAAGGGTTATCTTGGGGAAAGAATTTATTTGCCAGAATATTTGACCTATTTAGGGAGTTTTCTACTTATTACAGGTATTCTTCTTATATGGTTTCTTTTTATCTATTGGAATAAAAGGACCAAAAGATTGGTAATTAAAATTTAAAAATAGAGAATGCCGAGGGCGGGAGTCGAACCCGCACGGAGTTATCCTCCAGCGGATTTTGAGTCCGCCGCGTCTTCCAGTTCCGCCACCTCGGCTTTATTTTGAATATAATTCTAATAAAGTTTGAAATTTTTACAAGACTTATTATACTTAATTTAAAAGCCTTAAGACCCTAAACTGAGGAGTGGCTTTATGGCAGGACATTCCCATTGGGCACAGATAAAAAGAAAAAAATCAGCCCAAGATGCAAAAAGGGGACAGATCTTTAACAAACTGATAAGAGAAATCATTATAGCAGTAAAAACTGGTGGAGGAGGAGATCCTGAGCTTAATCCTCGCCTAAGAGCTGCTATTCAAGCAGCAAGGGCTGCTAATATGCCTAAGGAAAATATAGAAAGAGCTATTAAAAAAGCCCTTGGTTTAGAAGAAGGAACTCAATATGAAGAGGCATTTTTTGAGGGATATGGACCAGGAGGAGTAGCAATACTTATTAGTGCTATAACTGATAATAGAAAAAGAACAGTTTCAGAGCTAAGACATCTTTTTAATAAATATGGAGGAAACCTTGCTGAACCAGGAGCAGTATCTTATTTATTTGGACAAAAAGGACTTATAGTTGTTCCAAAAAAAGAAGAAGAAAAAGTATTAGAAATTGCCATAGAAAAGGGTGCAGAAGATACAAAGGAATATGAAAGCGAAATAGAAGTTATTACAGAACCTTCCCAGTTTGAAGAAATTAAAAAAGCTTTAGAAGATGCTGGAATTGAGATAATTTCTGCTAAAGTGACTATGGTTCCAAAAACTATAGTTCCTGTTGAAGATGAAACTACAGCAAATAGCCTTCTTAAACTTATGGAAGCCCTTGATGATTTAGATGATGTTCAGCAGGTTTATGCTAATTTTGATATCCCTGAAAAAATTATGGAAGCCTTAAATAAATGAAAATTTTAGGAATAGATCCTGGTATTAATAACTTAGCCTTTGCACTCCTTGAAATCAAAAATGATTCCTATGAATTAAAAGATTGGCAAACCTTAAATACAAAGAAATGTAAAAATATTACAGAAAAGCTCACTTATCTTTTCAATAATTTAAAGGATTTTGTAGAAAAATCTAAACCAGACATAATAGGAATAGAAGAAACCTTCACTAAAACTTATTCCAAAGCCGGGAGTAGACTTTCTCAAGCTCAGGCAATTGCCTTACTTGTAGCAGGACTTTATAATATTCCTGTAAAATTGCTTAACCCTTCAGAAATTAAAAAATTTTTAACTCAGTATGGAAAAGCTAAAAAAGAAGAAATTTTTCATATTTTAAATCTCCTTTTTAAAGATGGCTTAATAAAGTACCAATTTGATTTAAATCCAGATCCTCATAAAATTGATGCCTTAGCAATTGCTTTAATTTTAGCCTTGGAGATAAATTATCAAAATGCTTTACCAAATTAAAGGCATCGTTAAAGAAATAAACCCACCTAATAAACTTATCTTGCAAAGTAATGAATTTATTTTCTGGGAAATTCTTATTCCCTTAAATCTTGTAAGCCTTATAAGAGAAAGCTTTTTAGAAAAAAAAGCCTTTTTTTATGTAGTGCCAATATTAAGGAAAAACGAATATATAGAAATATATGGGTTTATTACTAAAGAGGAAAGAGAATTATTTATAAAATTAACCACTCTTTCTAAAATAGGTCCTAAATTAGCCTTAAATCTTCTTTCTGTCTTTTCTCCTGAAAACTTAAGAGATATAATTCTTAATAAGAAAATAAGTGAGCTTTCAAAAGTTCCTGGAATTGGTCCTAAAAGAGCAGAGAAACTTTATTTAGAATTAAAGGGGCTTTTCTTAAAACCCTCTCAAAAGGGTATAATAATTCCTCCAGAAAAAGAAATTATTCTTGAGGAAGCAAAAAGTTGTCTCATGAGCTTGGGTTTTCAAAGCAAAGAGGTAGAAAGGGTTTTATATGAAGTTTTTGAAGAAACTGATACCTTGGACATTTTGGTGAAAAAAGCTTTAAGAAAATTTTCACCTAAATTAAAAGAAGAAACCTTTAAAGGAGGGGTAAAATGATTGAAAAATACTTAATTGATACTGAAGAAACTTTGGTTATAACAATAGATGTTCAGGAAAAGCTTGTAAAGGCAATGGATGAAGATATAGTAAAAGAAATAATTAAAAATATTTTGATTTTGATTGAAACAGCAAAACTTTTTAATATCCCTGTTATTCTTACAGAACAGTATCCCAAAGGATTAGGACAAACTGTAGAGGAAATTAAAAAGGCACTTCCTTTATATGAACCTATTGAGAAATTTACTTTTAATTCCTTTTTAGAACCTAATTTTGAAAAAAAACTTAATGAGTATAAGGATAGAAAAAAAGTAATTTTAACTGGAATGGAAACCCATGTATGTTTATGGCAGACTGCTATAGATTTAATTAAAAGAGATTATATAGTTTTTGTCCCAAAAGATGCAGTCTGTAGTAGAAGAAAGCTTGATTGGGAAACAGGACTTGATTTAATAAAATCTGCTGGTGGAATTTTAACTACTACAGAAACCCTTGTTTTTCAAATCTTAAAAAGAGCAGGAACTCCCGAGTTTAAGAAAATTTTAGAGCTGGTAAAATAATTTAATTATCTTTTATTATCCAGAAAATAAGAAAAAGTGGTGGTAAAGAGATAAAAAAGGTTATAAGGAAAAAATAAGTATACCCCAAATAACTTACTCCATATCCTGAGAAAGTTCTTGAAAAAGTAAGAGATAAACTAAATAAAGTTGAAAAAACTGCATATTGAGTAGAAGAAAATTCTTTTTTACAAAGATTGGTAAGAAAAGTAAGAAAGGCAGCAGTCCCAAGCCCTCCGCTAAAGCTTTCAAAAAGAGAAGCAAAATAAACAGTTTCCTTTGGTAAATAAGGTAAAGAGGCAATAGTATACCCAAGATTAGAAAAGGACTGAAAGAAACCTAAAATAAGAAGAGAATTTTTAATAGTCCAAAGACTTGTTAAATAACCACCTAAAAGGGACCCTAAAATAGTAAAAAAACTCCCCAAAGTCCCAGAAATAAGACCGATCTCAAGTCTATTAAAACCTCTGTCTACCCAAAATGGATAAACCATAGCGCCAAGCAAGGCATCTCCTATTTTATAAGTAAGAACAAAAAAAAGAAGTAAAAGGGCTTTATCTCTTTTCAGTATTTCTTTTAAAGGCTCTATAAACTGAGAAGCAAAAGAAATGGAAAACCTCTTAGAGGAAACTTTTAAAAAGGAATTAGAAATTAAAAAGATACTACTTAAGAAAGTTACTATACTTAATATATAAAAAATAACTTTAAATCCTAAATAATGACTTATGGCTACAATACCTCCTCCAAAAATTATAAGAGATATTCTATAGGCTGAAATACGAATTCCGTTAGCTTTGCCAAGAATTTCTAAAGGGATCCATTCTACAACAAATCCATCAGAAGCTGTATCAAAAAGTGTGGAAAAGAAAGTAAGAAAAAATAAAAATATAAAAAAGCTCAAAGTAGCAGGAGTAAAAAAAGAAAGGGCAAAAATACTTATAGAAATTCCTATAAGAGAAAGCCCCATCCAGAAACTTTTGTAAAAATATCTATCTATGAATGGTGCAAAAAGAAGTCTTAAACTCCAAGGTAATCCTGCTATAGAAAAAAGTCCTATAGTTTTTAAATCTATACCCTCACTTCTAAAAAATACAGGAATAAAGGTATAAAAAAAACCAAATGGAAGACCAGAAAAAAAATAAATAAATCCTATATAAAATAGTTTTTTGTTAAACATTTCAAAAATTTAAAAACTAAATTATATTTTAGTATTTTAAAAAGAAAAGCATTAAAATATGGAAAATAGAATTTATCAAGTAATATTGAAAGTTCCCTATACTAAAAAAGATAAAGTAGAAGACTTTTTATATGAGCATATTCATAAAGGATGGGAAACTATAGAAAAAAAATTTAAAGTTTATTTCATCTTTTATCTAAAGGAAGCGAGTCCTGAATTAGCTCTTCTTGAAGAATTTTTAGCAAAAGATTTAGAGATTGATGTAGAATACAAACTATTAAAGGAAGAAAACTGGGAAGAAATTTGGAAAGCCCATTTTAAACCCCTTAAAATAGGAAAGTCTTTAGTAATTATTCCTCCCTGGGAAAAATACAAAACAAGTCCTTATGAGGTGGTAGTTATAATTGAAGCAGGTCAAGCTTTTGGTACAGGACATCACCCTACAACTAAAATGATGCTTGAAAATATAGAAATTTTTAAAGAAAAGATAAAAGACTCAAACCTCAAAATAATTGATATCGGGTGCGGAACCGGTATTTTAAGTATTGCCTGTGCAAAACTTTTCAAAAATTCTATTATTTTTGCTATAGATATAGATAATCTTGCCATAGAGGCATCTAAAGAAAATGCAATTTTAAATAAAGTGGAAGACAAGCTCATTATCCAAAAAGAGATCCCCCAAGAAAAATTTCACCTAATTCTTGCCAATATTGGTTATAGAGAAATTAAAAATTTAGCTAAAATTATTAAAAATTGTTCCCAAATAGGTTCTCATGTATTTCTTAGCGGATTTTTAAATACAGATGCAGTAAATATAATAAATATTTACCAAAATATGGGATATTCCCTTATAAAACATCAAAAAGAAAATGAATGGAGTTTTCTTTGGCTAAAATTAATTACAAATTGAATAGCGAATTTTTCTTGCTAAAGCTTTAAGTTTTTCTATTTCCTCCCAATTTGGTTTTTTTAAGGCAGGAAATACAGTATTATTGTGAAAAATAGGATCTTCTTCAAGTGGATAACGAGAATATTTTTTAGCTATTTCAAAAAAGGGTGTCCCAGGAATAGGAGAAAATTCAGCTAAATGGGGAGGAACTTTATATTTTTCTAAAAATAAGAGGGATTTTTTTACCTCTTCAAAATTTTCACCTGGAATTCCATAAAGAATATATGCTCCAAGTTCTCTTTCTTTAAAACCTGCAGATTTTAAATAAGAAACAGCTTGCAAAAATTCTTCTATACTAACTTTATTATCAAATCTATTTTCTACTCTCTCAAGCCCTATTCTTATAGTTTTAAATCCTGCTTTTTTTAATAATTTTGCTACATCCTCAGTAATAAATCTCGCATGAATAGCATTCGGGGTATGAAAACGTAAGTTTAATCCACAGGAAAAAATTTTTTCTAAAATTAAGGCTAAATGAGAATCAAAGTTAAATAGAAGGGCATCATCATAAAAGGCAAAATCAATAATTCCATAATTTTTATGCCAAAAAAGTATCTCTTCAAATACCTCCTCTGGATTTTTCTTTTTAAACTGAGGATAAAGCTTTTTTGAGGCACAATAGGGACAATTAAAAGGACATCCATAGCTTGTCATAATTACTACATAAGGGATAGAAGTTTGCATATCAAAAATGGGATAATCATTTAAATAGGGTTCCTTAGAGGGTGAAAAATTTTTCTTTATAGTTTCTAAAAATTCCTCCACCTCACCTTTAACAATATGAATAGGAAAATCCTTATAAGATTTTTCTATCTCATATTTTAAGTGTTCAAAACAAAGTTTTACATAGATTCCACCTATATAAATAGGTATCTCGGGATAATTTTGAGTCATAAAATCAAGTATCACAAATAATCCAGGATACCAATAAGTCATAGTACAGGTCAAAAAGATTGCTTTAAACCTTAGGGAACTAATTATTTTTTTAAATAGAGAAAAAGGTAATCCATATCTATAAAATTTTCGAGGAACATCCATAAAATAAACAGGTTTAGGGATAGCTTCTTTATAAAAGTGTCCTGTGCCAAAAGCTTTTCTCTTTGGTTTCTTAGGAAGTTCTTGATAAAAGGGGTCAAGAAGATCTAAGTAATATATGGAATAACCAAGTTTTCTTAGCTTACCACCAAGAAGAAGTAGTCCATAAGGTCTAAGCCAAAAATCATAGGCAGAAAAATCGTAAATCCAAGGATTAATAAGAAGAAAATCAACTTCCATTTAAAAATTTGCTATCAAAATGTCTTTTAATCTTTACAAACCTTTTCAAAGATTTTATCTTTGATTAAATCTTCAGGAATTGAAAGAAAAGATACTCCCACAGAATTGCGGGAATATAATATTTCATTTTCTTTATTATACCATGCCCAATCTTTATCTTTATATTTTCTTTTGGCACAATCTATCTCATATTCATAAATACCATATTTTAAGGTTTCACACTTTTTATTATCTTCCTCTGGGAGTCCTTCCCATAAAACTTCTCTATATTCGCCACTTAAAAACCACTGCATCCAGTAATTCTTGCATCTGTTAACTATTTCTGAAGAAGGATAATATAAAATATTTAATCTTATTTTATCTTTTGAAATCTTTTTAATACTACTTGGAGAATAAAATAGCTTTTCTTCTTTCGGAATAGTATTTAAAAGTATCCATTCTTCATTTGCAACCTTAATCCTCTCCTGAGAATATCCTAAAATTAAACTAATAAAAAAAACAATAAAGAAGAAAAATAAAAACATAAAAATAAAATTCTTTTTCATAGCCCCTCCTTTTTTAATTTTAAAATTTCTTTTTTAAAAAATAGTTCAATTCTATAAATTTTCAATTAAACATGTTATTCCTTTCTTCCAATTGGAATAATATTCAACTTTCATCCCCTATCCTCCAATAATTTTTTCTGGAAGATATTTTACCAAGGTGACATTTCAAATAATAACCACAATTAAATTACAAACATTTGAAATTTTTAAAATAAGAATTTATAATTTATAAAAGCCGGCGTAGCTCAGGGGTAGAGCAGCTGATTCGTAATCAGCAGGCCATGGGTTCGAATCCCATCGCCGGCTATTATTTAAAAGGAGGTGAAAAATAAAATGAAATATAAATGGATGGAACATTTAGCTCAAGCTTGGGATGCTTTTATAGAAGAAGCGTTTTCCTTTGTTCCTGAAGAAACAAAAACCCATATTAGAAATGCAAGAAAAGAAATGTTACTCGCTTTAAAAAGTATTATAGAAAAAAGAATCGAAGAATTGGAAAAACCAAAAAAAGAAATTAAAAAAGTAAAAGTTGAAAAGGCTGAAGCCTAAGGATTGAATGAGAATCATTCTTTTTACAGGAAAAGGAGGAGTAGGCAAAACTACTCTTTCAGCATCAACAGGAGCTTATCTTTCAGAACTTGGTAAAAAGGTTCTTGTAGTTTCAGTTGATCCAGCTCATTCACTTTCAGATGTTTTAGAAGTAGATGTAGGTCCTGAGCCTAAAGAAATATTTAAAAATTTTTATGCTCAAGAAATAGATGTTTATTATTCCATTGAAAAATTCTGGGGAGTTTTAAAGGAGTATTTAAAAAATCTTCTTAAATGGCAGGGAATAGAGGAAGTTTTAGCTGAAGAAATGTCAGTTTTACCTGGTATGGAAGAAGTTTCTTCCTTTTTATGGATAAATAAACATGTAGAAGAGGGAAAATATGAAGTAATAATTGTTGATTCAGCACCCACTGGAGAAACCTTAAGATTTTTAAGCCTTCCTGATGCAGCAAGCTGGTGGGTAACTAAAATTTTACCTTTACAAAGAAAACTTATGAGATTTATAAGACCAGCAGCTAAAATGATAACTGATATGCCTCTTCCGGAAGAAAAAACTTATGATGCATTGGAAGAACTTTTTAGGCAGGTTTATAATCTTTATTATCTTTTACAAAATCAGGAAATCTCTTCAGTAAGATTGGTAGTTAATCCCGAGAAAATGGTAATAAAAGAAACAGAAAAAGCCTTTACTTATCTTCATCTTTTTGGTTTCCCAGTTGATGCAATTTTTATTAATCGAGTAGCTGAGAAAGAAAGCCCCTTTTATGAGATTCAAAAAAAGTATATTGAAAGGATATTGAAAAGCTTTGAGCCAACCCCAATTTTTATAATTCCCCAAGTTTATGAAGAAGTCTTGGGATATGAAAAATTGAAAGAATTTGGAAAGAAAATTTATCAAGATAAAAATCCAGCAGAGGTCTTTTTTAAAGATAAACCCT
>Ga0080004_1226327_pt1 | contig 29053 bp, 30 predicted proteins | sample WasSprMetagenome_FD_69207 | JGI IMG/M metagenome (GOLD analysis project Ga0080004, IMG submission 69207) | Sulfidic aquatic microbial communities from Washburn Spring, Yellowstone National Park, USA - WS (SPADES assembly) (version 2) | ecosystem: Environmental > Aquatic > Thermal springs > Hot... | reverse complement strand
GAGCCGTTCCTGCCGAGCAGGAGGTGGAGGCCTGGCCCGAGCGAGAGGTCTAAGCCCTTCAACACCTCGACCTCTCCATAGGAGACCTTGAGCCCCTCGATCGCTATCATTTCACCCTCAGCACCCTGTTGATGAATATGCACAGCGGAATGCCCAATCCGCACACGCTTACGGCTTCCCCCACGAGGACCCCGACGAAGGCAACTGTTGGCTCGACGCCTCCGAAGACGTGGAGCACGAAGTACCCCACGACGGCGGACACGACTAGAGCCTCGATCGCTGCGGCTACCGTCAGGGCGAGAGGGCCCTTGCCCCTCCTGCCCACGGCCCAAGCTATCGAACCAGCCAAGAGGTTAGCGAGAGCTCCAAAGACGACGTCGACGACCCCGAAGGGCGAGACGAGGTTCGCCATGGCGCATCCTATGGTCAGCCCCACGACGGCCGAGGAGCCGAAGAAGTCGAAGAAGGAGAGGAGCAAGAGCGCGTCGGCGACCCTCGCTTGGAACTGGTAGAAGCTTATGGGGGCTAGAAGGGTTACTAGTGCCGCATAGAGTCCAGCTATCGTGGCCGTCTTGACTATCCACAAGGTCTTGCCCATCGAGCCTCCCACCCCTCGGTGGGAGAGGTTGATTTCTCCCTTGGCTAGCCCTCATTGGGGCCTCGCCGCATTCGGAGTGACGGCGGAGCTCAGCCCGCCGGGGCTGAAAGCCGAAGCCCGAAGATAGGGGTGACGTCTTCGAGATAAGCTTTTCTCCACCGAGAAGCGGACCTGGCAACTTAACATGTCGCGTCTGACATCCTAGGTTGCCGAATCCCCGAGAAGCTATTCTTCAGGGAAGCGCGACCTCGAACCTGAGGCCGAGCTTCTTTAAGCCGCGAAGCAAAAATCCCCGAGTTCACGGCCCCTTGAGACGATGGCGAGCTCCTCGTCCTCAATACCATTACCGACCAGCACGACGCGGCCCCATAGTCGTCTACGAAGCTTTACCCTTCACCTAAACGGTCAAGTAAGACGCCGTGTAAACCGGCACGTCTACGCTCTTTAGAAGAAGTATATTAGGCCGACAGCGTAGAGGAATAGCGCTGGTTTGAGGTGTAGCCGTAACGATCCCCAAGAGGCTTCTCGAGGAGCTGGAGAAAAGGGGCTTTGACGTACAGTCGTTTATAGTCGACCTATTGGCGAGGTCCTTAAACTTGGACCCCGAGGTCGTCGCGAGGTCCCATCTCGAGCTTGCCTTGAAGTACCTCGAGGAGGGCAAGTCGCTCGTCGACAAGGACCCCGTCCAAGCCAGCGAGAAGCTGTATAAAGCCGCCGAGGAGGTCGTGAAGGCCCTCGCAGTGCACCTCAACTTGAGCGACGTCCTTGAGGTTGTCGAGAAGAGGGGTATGTGGACCGTCACCGAGCTCGATAGGGCGGTTAGGAGGATTTCCCAAAGAACCGGAAAGTGGTTTATGTCTTCGTGGGATGCGGCGTGGGCGCTCCACGTATGGGGATTTCACGAGGCGAAGCTCGACCCTGAGAGCGTGAAGGAGAGATCAGCAGAAGTGGAGAGGATGGTCATGGAAACGCAGAGGATCGTGGCCGAGGAGCGGAAGGAGAAATCACAAACTGAGACGACCTCCTAACGAGTTGGCGTCCATCGAACGTCGCGTAACCGATGTAGAGGTTAGGCCTCGCGATGGCATTTCATCAACCCTTTAATTGACAACACCCGTCGAAGGTTGCTGTTTCGATTACGAGGAAACCGATTATGGTAACGAGGTTCAGTCTTCGACTACGATCCTCGATCCCAAGACCAAGTCTCGATCGTATGCATTTCCGGGGCAAATAAATTGAGAAAGCAACGAAAAAGTGTTAGGGGGCCTGCGAGATGTGCAGGATAGCTCTCTACGCAACTGTGGGCGACCATAAGGGCTTCGAGGAGCTCGTTGAGAGCTTTGTCGAGGCCTCTCTCAACGACTTCGTATTGCACTCCTATAGGAGGGGGAGGAGAAGCCACAACCACGGCTGGGGCTTCGCCTACGTCCAAGGACTTCTCGGCGACCTGAGCTTCATGCACTTCAAGACCTCCCTCCCGTTGCCCTATGCTAGAGAGGTCTTGGCAATCCCCAAGCGCTGCGACTGGCTCTCCCTCATTCTGCACAGCAGGCTGACGTCGAGCGAGCCGATAGACGTACTGAGCTCACACCCGTTTCACGTTTCGATCCCGGGAAGGCTAAGCCTCTGGCTGGCCCACAACGGGGCCGTGGACAAGGCGAGGCTCGCTGAGGGGCTGTCGATGAAGGAGCTCGTCGACTCGTACGCGGACTCGTACTTCCTCGCGCACTGGCTTGCTCGGAACTTAGAGGGGCCGAGCGCCGACCACCTCGAAAGGGCTGTCGCGAATCTGATTAAGCTGAGCGTCGTAGAGACTTCGCTCAACTTCGTCGCACTGATCTTAGACGAGAAGGAGAAGGAGGTCCTCTGCGCGGCCCTGAACTACGTGTGCGGCAAGGGCCTCGACTTGTACGACTACTACAAGCTCTACAGAGTGCTCGTTGGCGATAAGGCCTTGGTCGTGGCCTCGTCGACCATAGCCTTATACATGGAGAGGCTCTACGGGTATGAGATAGACCCTCTAGACAACGGCGAGTTGCTACTAGCGAGCCCTCGAAGAAGCGAGATCGCGATCACGTCTAAGAGGCTTCTTTAACCTCTTAGAGACCAAAAAGCTTAACTGAATGTGCATTGAAGAGGTGCTGAATGTCCGAAAAGATAGATCCAGTCTGCGGCATGTCTGTAGATCTCCGAGGAGCGCGGTACAAGACCGTCTATAAGGGTAAGGTGTACTACTTCTGTAGCAAGCGTTGCCTAGAGGCTTTTGAGAGGAGCCCCGAATTCTACTTAGAGCGAGGGCCGCAGGGCATGCCCGAGTAGCCAGCGTAGTTTGAAAGAGGCCCAGAAACGGTGCAACGTCATTGACGTGGCGCAGGACTAAGGTCAAGGTAGTCGGCGTAGACTGCCCCTCCTGCGTCTACGCGATAGAGAAGAAAGTCAAGTCAAAGAGCCACGTGCGCTCCTTCAAGCTAGATGTAAACACGGGGGTAGCCGAGGTAGAGTACGACGAGGATGAGCTCCCCCTCAGAGATCTATACACAGCCATCAGAGAGGCTGGCTACGACGTCTACAAAGAGAAGCTATACTTCGACTTAAAGGACCTCGGCGCAGAGGGGATCCCCACGCTAGAGTTGAGGATGTTGAAGAAGAGGGGGATCCTCGACGTCAAGATATCGCTCACGGCGAAGATTGCCGTCGTTACGTACAACCCCCTAGAGGTCTCGAGAGAGGAGGTAATAAGTGAGCTTAGGGAGCTGGGCGCTGAGCCGCTGGAGGGGGCCCTCAAGGAGGAGCGGAGGCCCTATGAAAGGCTGTTGCTCTACAGGAGGATTGGCTCCTTCATCATAGGCTTGATCGCCGTGACCCTATCCATGGCCAGTATGTTCGCTGGCGAGGCTCAGCCCCTCCGTGAAGCAGAGGCCTTGACGCCGCTCTTGGCGGGGCTGGCCATCTCGCTCAACATTGACATAGTGGTTAGGGGCTGGCGATCTCTAAGCGCAGCCCTTCCGGTCATGGACTCGCTCATAGCCCTCTCGGTGACCTCGACGTTCATAGCTGGTTTGGCGTCCCTCGCCGGGTTTCTTGAGTTGCACAGGGGGCTTCACGCCTCGACGTTCTTCGAGGCCTCAGCAGGCGTCATAGGCTTCATAGGGCTCGGCAAGTACTTGGAGGAGAGGCTACGCAAGAGAGCCCTCGGCGCGCTTGAAGCCCTCGCTACATCGCTTAAAGGCAACGTCAGAGTGGTCGTCGGCGAATCGACGGTCGAGAAGCCCCTCTCAGAGGTCAAGCCCGGTGAGGTCGTAGAGGTCAGAGCTGGCGAGGTCATATTAGTTGACGGCGTCGTTGTGGAGGGACAGGGCTACGTGGACGAGTCGAGCTTCACGGGCGAGCCCGTCCCTCGCGTCAAGAAGGGCGAGACCAGGGACCCCGTATTGGCCGGTAGCGCCCTCCTCTCGGGTTACTTGAGGGTGAGGGCCACTAGGGTTGGGAGCGAGACGTTCATCGCCAACTTGATGGAGGCCGTGAGGGAGGCGGAGTACTTGAAGCCGAGGCTTGCTAGGATGGCGGACAAGGTCGTCGGCTACTTCACCTGGATCGTTTTGGGCACGGCCTTGGCGACGTTAGCGTACTGGTGGATCGGGTACGGCGACCTCCAGCGGGCCGTCATGTTTACAGCCGCCGTCCTGACGGTCGCCTGCCCCTGCGCCTTGGGCATAGCGACTCCGCTCGTCATCTCGCTTGCCGTGTTGAGGTCCTCGAGGGAGGGCATCCTCGTCAGGGCTGGCGACGTCTTCGAGAGAGCGCTGAGCTCGGACGTAGTCGTGTTCGACAAGACGGGGACGTTGACCGTCGGCAAGCCAGTCCTGCTCGCTGTGCACGCGGTGAAGGACGTCGACCTCGAAAAGGTGCTCTACTTGGCGTGCTCCTTGGAATCTCGAAGCGAGCACCCGCTCGCGCGAGCCATAATCGAGGGATGCGCGAAGAAAGGCGTGAAGCCGGGCGAGCCCGAGGAGTACGTCCACATACCCGGAGAGGGGGTCTACGGCGTAGTCGAGGGCGTCGAGATAGCGGTCGGGAGCCCCAAGCTGGCGTCGAGGCTTGGCGCGGCCCTGGGCGACGAGGTCATGAATTTAATCAGGAGCATAGGGTCGAGGGGGAACACGCCCGTATTGGTCATCTTGGGCTCGGAGGTCGTGGCCGTCTTAGAGGTCGGCGACGTACCGAGAAAGGAGGCCCTCGAAGTAATTGAGAGGTTAAAGAAGAGGGGTTACAGAGTGGGGCTCGCGAGCGGGGACGTGGAGGCGAGCGTCTCCTACTACAAGGAGCTCTTCAAGCTGGACTTCGCGTACTGGGCGTTGAAGCCTAACGACAAGGCGGAGCTAATGAAGGATCTCCAGGGGAAGGGCCACAAGGCGATATTCGTAGGCGACGGAATTAATGATGCTCCTGCGATCGGCGTGGCCAACGTCGGGGTAGCCATGGGCTGCGGAGCCGAGATATCGAGGAAGGCTGGCGACGTGGTGCTGGTGGGCAACGACCTCAGAGCGCTGCTGTTCCTTCTAGACTTCAGCAAGACGGTTAAAAGCAAGATGATGCAGAACATAGCGTGGGCCTTCGCGTACAACGTAGTCCTCATACCGATAGCCGCAGGGGCTCTCTTCACTTCGTTCCACCTCTTCATAACCCCTCAATTAGCCGCCCTCACCATGATCCTGAGCGACATAAGCGTCGTCGCCAATGCGCTGACGATATTGAGGTCGAGAGCATGGAAGAAATAGCGACCCTTCGTCGAGGCTGTGAGGGACTCTATCACGATATTCGACCAGGCACCCGAAGCCGCGCGTGTCCTTCACAAGGTTAGATATGAGCTCATTAAGCGTGGATATTACTTAGAAGAGTTTGCGCTCTTTCCTAGTGATCGTTTAGATCGCATTTTACTTGCAATTTCTATTATTTCCTCAGGCCCTATCTCTTCATATGATCCTGGGACTTTTGGAGGCTTCGCGCTTACACTTATTAGTCCCGCTCTAGGTATCCCCTGTTCATGTATCCTTTCAATAGCCTTCCTTGCTTCGCTCACTTCCATTTCACCGATCTTCACCTCATACCCAATTATCGGCGTTCTCCTCCTCTCATCTAAGATTACTATGTCTATATCCCCATTTGGTAGTATGGCGTATGCTCTTCTCCCGCCGATGTATTCTGCCAGCATTTCCCCTAAGCTGAATTGTATCTCCCTCGATATCGCAGTCATCACGATTTCCCTGCCTACGTTTGTATTTGGGTTTTCCGTTATGTTTAGCTTTTGGTCTATGTATTGGATTATCGATGCTATTGGTGATCTATGTTTGAAGTAGAATCTTGCTCCTCTAGTTCTCCACAGAGGTATCTTCTCCAGTAAGCCCATGTTTACGAGCCTTTCAAGCATCCCTATTACTGTCGCTTGTCCTCCTGTTATCATGTTGTTTGAGGCGAGCACTCCAGCTATTTCTGATGGTTTCCATATCCCTTCGCCCACTAATCTTAAGATTGCATCGTAAACCCTCGTTAGTGCCCTCTCCTCCTCTTCGAATACCTCTCCTATGAGTCCATGTATTGACGTTGCTAGATAGTACGCTTTTCCGCATATTTCCGTTATGATGTTCGCTTCTATCGAGAGCATTGGTATCACCCATGGATCTCTAAATATCAACCCCCACATCATCGCATCCCTCGGCGTTTTTACTAAGTTTTTTAATGCCATTATGGTGTCTTGGTAGCTTATTATGTCTAGTTTTAGTGGTGAGAGCAGTCCTAGAAGCGGACTTCTTCTATCGAAGACCTTGCTAAGCATTCCGAGGCTTGATCCGCTGACTATTAGCTTCCCCTTTGGGTGATGTAACGCTAGTTCTTCCCATAGGAACTCAGGTAGCCTTTGGAATTCGTCTATAATCACGGTTTCACCATTATCCAGTAAGCTTCCAACTCTACCTACGGCCTCCTTAACATTCACGTACGTATACCTCCCCCCTTCTTCGTGGATTACATATCCTGCTCTTGTTATCATGAAGTATTGAGCTTCTCTGAACACCTTTCTCAACATGTACGTCTTCCCAGTTTTACGTCTACCATAGACCATTATCCACCCCTTAAGCTTCTTCACTTCCTCCTCTTCCCTTCTATCTATGTTAAGAGAAATTATTCTCACAGGAATATTCTCATGAGAATATTCCTATAAACTTTGTGATTTCATCATCCTCTTCAGGTTTCTGTCGCATCACAATTTACTTGTCATGGCCCCATGTTTTACGTAGGTTTGATCCTTGTGGTCCCCACTTTGTCGCTACGGCCCTCTTTTTACGTCCACGCGATTAATTCGTTAATCGGTCCTGCGCGTAATCTTTGGTCGCAATATTTATAATTGTGGCCGAGCTATGAAATCGCTAATCGCCTTTACTCGTAGGCTCGTCCTAAATAGACTCGCAACAAGACCCAAAGAGAAGCTCAATTACTAGCAGTAATCGATATGGATATATACTAATTACAGCTGGTAATCTGACGTAAACATTACAGGGGTGTACAGCATGGCAGGGCTCTCTACGAGCTCCATACACGGCCACGAGCATAGAGACCCCTACGGCTCTCACATCCCACCGATTTACACAGGCGTTATTTATGAGTACATAGACTACGAGCTCGGGCTAGCCACATTCATGGATAGAGGCAATTACTTGAGATATGGCAGAGAGGAGAATCCGACCACTAGAGCCCTTGAAAGGGTCGTCAGCAAACTCGAAGGCGCGGAAGACGCGCTTGCGTTTAATAGCGGCATGGCTGCCATCTCGACGTTGCTTTTGTGGTACTTGAAGCCAGGAGATAAAATCGTGGTCCCAATGGAGCTCTATAGCTCAACGCTCGTTTTGCTCGATAATCTCGCCATGAAGATGAACTTGAAGGTAGAGAAGGTGTGGCCCTCTGCTGAAGCCATTGCTGAGGCAGTAGACAAGAGCACCTCAATGATCTTTACAGAGGCGATGACGAACCCGACTAACAAGGTGATGGACCTCGACTACTTATCTAGAAACGTAGACCTTGAGAAGACGGTCTTGGTGGTAGACAACACGTTCACAACGCCGGTGATTCTGAAGCCGGTGAAGTACGGAGCTAGATTCGTGGTCCACAGCATGACGAAGTACTTCGGAGGGCACAATGACGTAGTGGGGGGAGTCGTCGCTGGGTCGAAGAGGGATATGGGCGAGCTGTGGAACTGGAGGAGGGTGTTGGGAGGGATATTACAGCCCTTTGAAGCCTACATGGTCATGAGGGGGGTTAAGACCCTCGAAGTCAGGTTTGAGAGACAAAGCAACAGCGCAAAGGCTGTAGCTGAGTATTTGGCCGAGCATCCAAAGGTAGAGGAGGTTTTCTACCCCGGCCTCCCCACGGATCCTTGCCACGACATTGCTAGGAGGTTATTTGAAAGGCCTTTATTTGGTGGATTGCTCAGCTTCAAGATAAAAGGCTCTTATGATGACGTCTTGAGCTTCATGAGGAGGTTGAAGATCATTAGGAGGAGCCCCAGCCTAGGAGGTACAGAGTCCCTCATAGTAATTCCATCAAAATCGGCATCGCAATTCATAAAGAGCGAACACCGCCAGAAATTGGGAATAACAGACAACTTAGTGAGGCTTTCAGTGGGATTGGAGGATGTTAACGACATAATAAACGACCTAGCACAAGCACTAAATTATTGAGAGGCACGTGAGAGATTTAGGTACAACGAGCAAATCCCTAAGACCCAGACAGTGCCCTAATGGGCCCCGCCGATTTCGAGGAGCTACATAATCTAATTTCAATCAACTTCGCTCTATTAACTACCAGTTCCATAATCTTGATAGCTACCCAGCCCTCAACTTCACGTGGTGTTTGTAGTGGATGGACAGAACGAACAAACAAAACGAATTAGTGGGTCTCTGTTTTGACAAGCTAAGGGAGTTAGAGAGCTGGTTTAAACAACTTGCCAAGGTTTTAGTGATGCTTTCGGGAGGCATTGATAGCACTACTTTGCTGGCCGTAGCCATCAAAGCTTTAGGCCCTGAGGACGTGGTCGCCGTAACCATAAACTCACCGTTAGAACCTCCGTGGGACCTTGAAGATGCTATAAAGATCGCTAAAGAACTTGGCGTTAGGCATTTAATCATCGATGGTTCTCACATCTTGAGATCTGAGGAGTTCGTAGCTAATGACAGACTTAGATGTTACTATCGCAAGAAGTCAATATTAAGCAAGGTCTTAGAGTTGACTGGTGAGTTGGGCGTTGACGTGATCGTTGAGAGTAGCAATTACGATGACTTAGCCGATTAGAGGCCCGGGCTCAACACCGTTAGGGAGTTTGCACCGATCGTCAGGAGCCCGTACATAGAGCTAGGTATCGGCAAGAAAGTCATTAGGGCCATGGCAAAATTCTTGGGCATATCGATATATGATAAGCCACCTAGCGCATGCCTAGCCACTCGGATACCTCATGGAACTAGGATTACTTTAGAGAGGGTCGAGAAGGTCAAAGATGGCGAGCTATTCCTCAGAGGGTTGGGTTTTAGAGTCGTCAGAGTCAGAGACCACGGAGATATAGCTAGGATCGAAGTGGGCGTCGACGAGTTGGGTAAGCTATTAGAACCCGACGTGAGAAATTCTATCGCAAATAAACTAAAGTCCTTAGGATATAAGTACGTGACTGTGGACTTGGAGGGGTGCAGAGGGACCCATGCACTACTTCGGCGTGAAGGAAGAGTGCTTCCTAACCAATAGTCCAATAGTATTGCGCAATTTGATGAAACAATGCAGTCGCATCAGTGAAGTTACGCATAGACATGAGACGACCGGTTTTACTTACGCTTCGCGCAATTAGAAAAATGTCGCAGAAATTTGACTGTGCTGTCGATTACTGGAGCAAGGCCTGTCAATGCCTTTTGCTTGGACCGTCGCTATGGCTTAAACGCGCGTGATCCTAGCTAGGATCTTCTTCAATAATTATTAACTCTCCGTAGTTAAAAAGCTCTAGATGTAAGTCTTAAATCCACTTCATAATCCTTCCTGAAAGAATGGGTGATTAAAGATGAGGGCTGGAGTATTCAAGAGGTCACGACTCTTTCTTCTCTCAGCAGGTCTCCTGATAGGTCTGGCATTGGGAGCTTTCTCCACCTACTCCTTCTACCAGTTGACGAAAGGGACATCTCAGAGGGAGGTAATAGTCTTCGCGGGCGCAGCTGCAGCCCCGGTTTATAGAGAAGCCGTGGCCCTCTTTGAGTCGAGATATGGTGCCAAAGTCGTCTTAAACTTAGGCGGCTCAGGCGCTCTTCTTTCGGCCCTAGAGATAACCAAGACCGGCGACGTCTACATTCCGGGCTCGCCTGAGTTCCTTATTCCGGCAAGCCAGCGAGGCATTGTTAACTTTACGATCTCCAAACCGAGAATACTCGCGTACCTCGTCCCGGCGATAATTGTTCAGAAAGGTAATCCAAAGAACATAACCAAGCTCGAAGACCTCGCGAAGCCGGGGATCCGAGTAGGGATAGCAGATCCCAGGTCCGTTTGCATAGGCCTCTATGCGAAGGAGATTTTAGAGAAGAGCGGGCTTTGGGAGGCTGTTAGCAAGAACATCGTTACCTACGCGCCTAGTTGTGAAGCAACGGCACAACTGGTGTATACTGGCGCTGTAGACGCTATAATCGGATGGCACGTCTTCTATTACTGGAACCCCGACAAAACCGACATCATGTGGATCGAGCCCGACAAAATTCCGAGAATAGGCTACATAGCTGGAGCTGTGACAACGTTCGCTAAAGATAGGGATCTCGCCGCTAAGTTCTTGGATTTCCTCTCCTCACCCGACGTTCACGACCTCTGGAGGAAATACGGATACTTCGCTACGATTGAAGAGGCTAGGACCCACGCTCCGCGGGCAGTAGTTGAGGAACTTAGATAGGGAGGTCAAGCGTGTTCAGGACTATCTTGTTCTTAAGCTTTTTCTTCCTCGTAGCTTTCTACTTGTGCGCCTTTACATCGCCTGTGCTGTTCACAGATCCCAAGCAACTGCTATTTGCCCTCTTCTCAGACGAGGTTAGGTTCGCCACTTTTCTCTCGATGACCACTGCCACTTGCGCGACCGCCCTCTCCCTAATCATCGGTATTCCAGTGGCTTACGCTTTATCTCGCTTCGACTTCTGTGGGAAGGCCGCAATTGAAGGCTTTTTGGACGTGCCGATGGCTGTCCCGCCAGTAGCGCTAGGGGTCATGTTATTGATATTTTTTCGCTAGAAATCCCTTGGGCTCGTTCATAAACGAGAACGTGATAAGGTTTGTCTTTGAAGTCCCAGGGATAGTCCTAGCTCAATTTGCAGTCGTAAGCGTCATGGCGATAAAGATGTTGAAGGAGACCTTCGATGGGATATCTCCACGCTACGAGAAGGTCGCGAGGACTCTTGGATATACTGAGCTAGAGGCCTTCTTCTTCATAACACTACCCGCTGCTAAGCGCGGAATTCTTGGGGCTGCGCTATTGTCTTGGGCTAGGGCTCTAGGAGAGTTCGGGGCAACTATCATGCTCGCTGGCACCATGAGATTTAAAACTGAGACGTTACCGGTGGCGATTTACCTTAACTTGGCAGCAGGGAACCTGGGGGGCGTTGCCACCTTGTCGATCATCCTCTTGTTGGTATCTTGTACAACGCAAATGGTCGTTAGAAAGCTCTTGTACAGGGGGTTTGCGCCTTGATCGTTGTCTCTGAGCTTAACGCGAGGCGCGGCGCCTTTTCGCTTAAGAACATAAATCTCGAGGTGCAGAAGGGTTCGACTATGGTAATAATAGGCCCGAATGGATGCGGGAAGACGACGTTGCTCGAGTGTATAGCTGGACTTCAGAAGGTGGATTCGGGCAATATAATCATCGACGGCGTCGACGTCACGCATTTGCCTCCTGAGAAGAGAGGCGTCGGCTATGTACCAGCTGATTACGCGCTCTTCCCTAACATGACTGCCTGGAAGAACATATGGATCGCATTTAAAAAATCCAAGGGTTTGGAACTCAACGATCTTTACAAGATTATTCGCTTGCTCCAAATCAATGATCTATTAAATAAGAGGGTTGAGTGTCTTAGCTCGGGACAGAAACAGAGGGTGGCGATAGCCAGGGCCCTCGCGTTAAAGCCAAGCACCTTGCTACTAGACGAACCTTGCTCAGCGCTTGACCCTCCCACAAAAGAGGCCTTTAGGAGAGGGGTGAGCGACTTGCTCAAAGAGATCTTTCACGAATTCGATATTCCCGTCCTTTATGTGACTCACGACCTTTTAGAGGCCACTGCTGTTGGCGATAAGATAGCCTTAATGAATCATGGGAGGATCGAGCAAGTAGGCCCCATCAACGAGGTTTTCGAGAGCCCGCGTTCGAAGTTCGTAGCGGAGTTCTTGGGCTTCAACGTCCTCAACGGAAGAGTGATCTCTAGCTTTACTACGGGAATTTTGATCGACATCGGGGGTGTGGTCCTAAACGCCGAGTGTCAAGGAGGTCTCTCTGAAGACGTAAGGGACGTGTTCGTCGTGATAAAGCCCCAAGATGTTGTCCTTTTACCAACAAAGGAGGGCTTGGGGCTAAAGTGGAGGAATTGTCACTGTAACATCTTAAGCGGAGTTGCAAGGCGCATCTACCTAGAGGGTTCAACAGCCAAAGCCGAAGTCGAAGTAGGCGACGTGGTTTTGAAAGCCACTTTAAGTCTAGAATACTTTGATGAGTTTGACATCAAGCCAGGGCGCGAGGTCTTCGTTTACATAAGGGCCTCAAAAGTTCAAGTGATCCCGAGAACGAAAACGGGAGAAGGATGAGAAGTAAAAAATGCGTTGAGCATTAAATGGCCCTTGACAAGCACGACATCGTTACCTTCGTTTGAGAAGAGGTTTGACCTAACAGATCATTGATTCGAGATGTTGGGTCGAGAACGCGCTAGACTTCGACGACCTCGTCGCGACGACGTGCTTGCTCGACTGCCTACACCTCGCCATCAGGGTCTTCCGTTCGCAATGCGGTTTTAGACAGAAGAGGCCCGCCAGTTTTAGATGCCGTGACTTATCCTTGCGTGTTTTAGGTCGAAAGTCGAGACCTTGCCGCATGAAGCACAACCTAATTAGGGCTTAAATTCTGGCTATGCAAATTAATGCACGAATTGCCACACGGTGTTGGCTTTGAAGGTCCATGTCGAGTACAGGGCTATCCTAATTGAGGTGACGGGGAAGAGCGGAGAGGTCGTCGAGTTGAGAGATAAGGCAACAGTGGGTGATCTCATAAAGACCCTTGCAGAAAGGTACGGAGAGAACTTCGAGGTCGGCTTCAAGCGCGCTAGAGAGAGGAGGTCGTTGAGAGTCTTCGTCGAGGTCAACGGCAGGGCCAGCACTTACCCCGAGTGCGCGAGCGTCGAGCTCAAAGACGGTGACCGCGTGGTCATAACCCCTCTACCCCTCTCATGGGGAGGGTGAGCGAGGACCTTGCTTTGTTTCTCGTAGCGCTGAGCTAGCGCCTCACGTGGCTGTTTTGAGTTTCACAAAGGTTTATAAGATTTGACGCTATCAAACGTTTTGATAGGATTCCCTGTGAGGGGTGAAGAGCCCGCAGTCGTCGAAGCGTTGGGGATGAGGGCTCTCCCCGAGGGCAGTAGCCCAAGATGTGGGGTCCCTGGGGTGGCCCTGAACGCCCCCAAGGCGGATGCAGACCCAAGAAGCGATGCAGGGGAACAGGGATGATGCGATGACCATAAAACAACATGAACCTATATAAGAGCTGAACCCCTTACCCTCTAGACCGCTTTAGGATCTTCTCGACATTGCTGCATGGTTCTCCACCTCCCGTGGACGCTGTAAGCGACTATCCTATTGCTCCTAGAGACTCCGAGGAGCTCTGTGAACTCTCGAACACTAAGGTACCGTTCTTTCATGATTGACTATCAAGTACTTGAAATTAATTAGAGCTACTTAAATCTGTTGCTATCTCTGAAACTGCTTCGCATTTTTCTTACTGAGGTTTAAGGCATGCTTCGAGGCAGAGCTTGAATGAGCCCTTCAGGCCTCCGATTCCAACTTCAATACTGACCTCGGGCTTCTCAACGGTTACGTTGAGGAGGTCTATCATCAATTCCTTCCTTTCTCCGGGCCTCATCCTTATGATCGGCATCTCACCGGCTAGGGAAATGAGGGACTTTTCACCATCAATGCGCACCTCTAAGTTGATGTACGTTTTTAGTAAGGGAACGAGATCGGGAATGACTGGTCGCACGTCGAACGCGTAGAGCGGCACGTCCCCCGTGTTCTCCACCTCGATGATTAGCAATTCAAGCTTCAGCCCCGAAGCCGTGCTCTCCACCGTGCAGCCCAGCGGCCTTACCCGCATGGAAGCCCCTTTGACGGTTATGGTCCTACTGAAAAGCTCGCAGTCCCGGTAGAAAGCTCTGATGACGTAGGTCTTTGACTCGGTGATCACCGTGTAAGGCTTTAAGCCGACGAGCGAGAGGGCTACTCTGCTGGCACCCTGAGCTGGCATGGCCACGTCCATTAGATGCCCCTCTTCATCGAAGAGCTTAAAGACAATGCCATACTTGTCCGTAGAGAAGTCGATGATCACCGACGGTAATCCTTCAAAGTCGTCTACTCGCAAGCCCCTGACCTCAAGTCGAGGGGGGCTGGCTTGGTACGTCCAATAAGTAAATGCTACAATGACTATCACCGTCCCGATGGCCGTCCCAATAAAGTGAAACGACCTGCGGGTCATGACTACTCTGAAATTCCCTATTCACATCAGCGGCTATAACTTTTAATGGCGAATGAACTTCTCCTCGGCCATAATATTCGGTAGAGAAAAGTGGGGGATCCTGTTTATGCGTTTTTGCACTCGCTGTAAAAAGGTAGTTGCCAAAGTTTTCAGCTACTCTTAGGAGCACGCTAAGCAGTTACGTCGTTTGAGCCCGAGTGCGCGCAAGCCTGCAAATGCGAAAAACGATAAGCTAAATGGAGGCAAGGGTCTTAAACCCTCAACCTCCACTTTTCTGCACTAATGGAGTTGTAGGATGCTCATGCCAATAACTCGTGTTTAGAACCCTCTCTCAGGGCTCGGGACAAGACGTTGAGACAGGACATCGCTTGAAGAGAATGGCTTAGTATTATGGTCACCAACATCAACATCTGGACACCCAATAGCTAGGAGAACCTGGCGTTCAAGTCCCTCATTAACGACGCTTCAGCTCGTTCAAGCACGGCATTGCCCTAGCTTGTCGAGCGATTCAAGAGGTCCGGCGCAATCCGCTCCAGCAATTTTCGATCCTCCAAGCACCTCAACAACCTCTTCTCGTGATACCTCATGGGCTTCGATATCGCCCTGGGGTAAAGCCTCAGCTCCTCGCTGCAGACGCGAGAGAACCTCCTGCAAGCGTCTAGGTACGCGCTTGGATCGAGTCCGTGCTCCGTCGAGTCCACGCCAGTTCTGTAGAGGTCCCATAGCGTCGCCCTCAGCGCGTAGCTCCTCAACAAGTAGGCTCCGCAACAGTCGTCGGTCGTGTGGAACCTGAAGAGGCCCTCCTTGCAGGTTGCGAAGCCCATCCCAGCCCTGACGGCGTGCCTGTACAGCCTCTCGTAGGCCCTCACTCTGAGCTCCTTGGATATCCTGACGAGGGGAGGCCCTCCCTCGACCTCCCTCAAGCTGTAGGCCTCGAGCTCCAACTTGGGCAGGCCCAACCTCTTGACCAGCTCCTCCGCCTCCTCCCTCTTAGCCCTCAGAGCCTCTACTATTAGGTGCTTGACCCCCGTGTCCCTGAAGAGCCCCAGCATGCGCTCGACCTCCTCCTCGGCGGTCGGCGAGTAGTGGGGGATGTAGGGCGAGAGCCTCACCACCACAGGGAGCCCTCTAGATCCGAAATCCCTCAGCATCAGCAACCTCATCGAGGGCGGAGGGGCTACGGGCTCCAAGGCCTTCGACTTGGAGTCGTCGAGCGTGGACAGCGAGACTTGGAGGACCGCGAGGCCATAGTCCAAGAGCGCCTCGAGCGCCCTCCTAAGGCCCTCGAGCTCTACGATCCTCGAGCTCTTCGTGTTGACTATGAGCGGGTGCTCGTACCTCCTCGCGACATCCAAGACCTTTTCGCTAGCCCTCATCAACTCCTCGTGGGGCGGGAAGGGGTCCACGAGCGTCGAAAGCCTGAACGGCATGGGCCTCAGCCCTCTTCTATAGACTTGCTTGGCAACCCTCTCGAACATCGCGAGAGCCGCCCTCCTAGGCGCGACGACGTCCGGGCCCTTAACGTACCACCTCCCATAGCAGTAGGCGCATCGGTGAGGGCATGATGTGTAGGGCTCTATCTTCAAGACGCTGTAGCAGAGAGGCGAGACCACGTTGCTGGCGTTGATCACGAGCTCCGACATCGCGCCGACCTTGCGTTACCGTGGCCCGGCGGGCTTATAGCCATTTTCAATACTCAGACATTCGAGCGCGCATAGAGCTGAATCGAAGGACTTGCTCAGCTTCCGAGGCCCCGGCGATTTTCACGTTCCCCTGCCCAGACTTGGCAAGCTTTAAATAGCCCCCAGAGGATAGCTCCCTCAACCTCGTGCTGATTGAAATGGTCGTCGCGAAACTCGATGGTCGTCCAGCCGCTGAGGCCTCATCAATCGCGCTAGAGAGGAAAGCGGTTCGACGGGCCCTCTTCGTTGGAGCCTCAACAGTCTTGAAGATACCATTTCCACCGCGCGCCTTTGCGGAGCAACGCATTGGATGCAGGGAGGTGCTTTGATTGGATAAAGTCAAGTGGGGGCTGAGGGCGGTCACCCTAGCCTGCATATTAGTTCCGCTCCTATGCGTCGTGGCGCAGTACACGTGGATCGGTGACCCCTTGGGCCTTATCGTGCCCCCGCAGTTGCGGGCGCTGATGAGATCGGCAAGCTCTAGCGCGGGCGGCGACCTGAACTCAACGCTCGTCGCGCTGGGCATAAACCCGAGCGGCCTCGAGATGCCGCGCTTCGAAGGATTGACGTTCGACGACTCGACCAAGACCGCCATCCTGAGGCTGAAGATCACCAACCCACTGGCGCGGCAGAGCATAACGATCAACCAGCTCAGCCTCACAGTTAAGAACGGCACTAGGTCGTTTACCATCCAACTGAGAGACAGAGTGGTGATAGGGGCCAACTACGCTGGCGCGCTGAGCTTGTCCTTCTCGTCGAGCGATCCCGATGCCCTGAAGAGCCTAGTCAACATAATCAACGGCGTCGAGAAGCCAGCCTACGCCGGGGAGCTCCAGCTCTCCGAACTTTACGTAGACGTCAACGGCATCTCGATCAGGGTATCGGACCTCGGCAAGATCAGCGAGCTGTTCGGCGAGAGCTCCAGGAGGTCTTGAACTTGAAGAGGAACTGGCTTGCCCTCGCCGCCAGCGCGTTGATGTTCGCGACCGTGGCCTCCTCAGCGTCCTGCCCTTGGTGGAGGGCGGAGTTAGGGTCGGGCCTCGTGACGGTCAACGCGGACCCCTTCTTCACGAGCTTCGAGGTCCTCGGGGTCAGCTATGTAATCCCGATAATCTTCGCTCTCAACGTCGGATTGGCCGCCCTCTTCGTGGCCAGCGGGATAACCCTCGCCGTCTACGCAATCAACCCGGAGAAGGGCTACTCAAAGCACCTCCTGTCGTTCGGGTGGAAGCGCCCGCTCCACGTGGTCATCGGTTTCCTCGTAGTGTTAGCGCTTTTGCTCTACGCCGCGCCGGCAGCCGTCAACGCGATGGTCCGTGGCCTCGCGGTCCCGACCCCCATAGCCCCCTTGCTGGGGTCTTCGACCATCTGGTTGCCGAGAGGCTTGCTGAACATCCCCGCGCAAGTCGCGATAGCCGTGACCTCGAACTTCACCCACTCGTTCTTCTTGGGCGTAGCAGCAGCCGTGCTATCCATTGCGGCAAGGGCATATCATCGAAGGACGTTACGTGCGGAATAAATTCACCGGCACGAATCCTCAGCCTTGCTCAGCACGTAGGCTCCTCTCTCGATTCCCTCACGATCTTGGCCGCGTCCAGCCCCTTAGGCCTGCTCGTTGGTATCTCGGACTCGGTCGTGGACTCTAAGCTCCTAAGTCCATTTCCTCGCCCAAGAGCTCGGCCCACCTCTCAAACACCAAGCTCTTGAAGTATTCTTCGACGATGTTGCTTAAGCTCCTCCCGTCAACGGCTGCGGGCCCCTTGACCTCACTCACCAAGCCCCCTCTCACGCTCAAGGTGAGTTTTCTTATTCACTTAGCATACCTATACGTATTATACGTAAATGAAGCTTGCGCACTAAAGCCGTCAGCCGCTAAACGATCTATGGGGAAGGCATAGGTCGAGCTCTTCATGTACGGGTTGACTGGGACTGGCATTCCAAAGACCTGAACTCCGTGATGGCGGCGACGCGCCGAGTGCGTGACCAAGGATTCTCCATCGACACCCATTTCGCGCGCACCATCATACTCTCTGGTGCCAGCATCGCGATAAACGTCAACGTCGAGGACCTCTATGCGGTATCTTTCCCTCAACTTCAGGTAGCTCGAGCTCCTTAACCATGTAGACAGCATCCTTTATCGTCTGGATCTTGGCAATTACCTCGGCCTCGCTTCAACTCCACGTAGCTACCACACTTCACACATTTGAAGCCCTCCCCCTTCCCTCACGTACCTAGGCGTATTACAGTACTCGCACAAGACGATTAGGTAGGTCAAGGCCCTCCCAAAATTACGCCCTCGACCTAGTTCTCACTCTAGACTTTATCACCTCTTAAAGCTTTCACCAGCTTGATCGTGACCGTGTCATCAACGCCCTAACTTCGACCTCATGCCTCATTCCATTAAGGGGATCAGTTTTCTATTAAGCTTTCTTCCCACAACTGCAAGTAGGTGCAATTGATGTGCGCGCAAAGTCTATTTTGTTGCTTGGCTAACGGTAATTGGGTGCAATGTTGTGGCAGATGACGCGGAAATCAAGAAGAGGGAGCTCATTGATAAGTTGAAGGATGCGTTAGAGAAGGACGAGAATGTCCTCCTCGCTTACTTATTCGGGTCCAGGGCGACCGGGGAGGCATCTCCGATTAGCGACTTCGACGTAGCGGTCCTCCTCAAGGACAACAGCCTAGTGGGGATGGGGCGCCTGCTGTTCAGCGTCTCGAAGGCTTTGGGGGTCAACGAAGACGCGGTTGACATACTCGACCTCTCCAAGGCACCCCTGCGCTTGAAGCAAGGGTCTTGAAGGAGGGGGTGAAGCTCGTAGACAGGGGCTACGAGGAGGCAATTATTCGGGAGGTCAACAAGAACTTCCCGGAAATGGCATTGGAAATTCAGAAAGAGCTGCATTGGTGGATGGACAACCGTGGAGGGATCGACGTAGAGCTCATCAAGGAGCTCCTAGACCATCTAGCCCAAGTCCACGGACACTTGGGATCATTCTTAAGCAAACGTAGGATTGAAGAGCTGTCGAGCAATGCCGAGGCTTGGTACGCCCTAAAAGGCATGGTCCAAGACGTTGCGCAGGTGATGATCGACATATGCGCACACATTGCCAGCGCAAAGCAACTGGGCGTCGTAAGCGCCTACAGAGAGTACGTGGAGAAGCTCGTAGAGCGCGGGCTGATGGAGCTGACCTTGGGAGAAAAAGTCAAGACAATGATAGTTTTGAGGAATAGGCTCATACACAGGTACCTAACGGTCGAGCCAGAGGAGCTATGGAACTGGGCTGTAAAGCTTTCCTCAGAAATAGTCCCGAAACTCAAAGAGTGGGTGCTTGAGGTTATTGCTGGCAAGTGAGATATGGGTCCTGCGCACGGTCCAAGTCCAAGTCTCCAGCGGCTCCTGTTTACGTCGTCCTTAACAACCCCAACCTTGGCCTTGCCAAGCCTAGTACCTCCAATGGTCTTCTCGATATGCGCATGGCAAAGCTTATCTTTGCCCGACTAGGTGACAGAGACGTGCAGGTGAGGTGCGTGGGCGCAGAGCTAGAGGTCGAGAAGCGCATCGACCTCGCCCTGAAGTACCTCGAGGAGGGCAAGTCGCTCGTCGACAAGGACCCAGTACAGGCCAGCGAGAAGCTCTACAAGGCGGCTGAGGAGGCCGTGAAAGCCCTAGCACACCGCCTTGCGCTAGACGACGTCCTCAAGAGGGTTGGCGAGAGGGGCAGGTGGACCGTAACAGAGCTCGAGAGGGCCGTCCTGAGGATCTCTGACAAGCTCGGCGAGTGGTTCAGGCACTCTTGGAACTCGGCCTGGGTGCTCCACGTGTGGGGGTTCCACGAGGCGAAGCTCGACTCGGACTACGTGAGGAGGCAGGTGCCAGACGTGGAGAGGATGGTCCTAGAGGCACGGAAGGCGTCGCGTACTGGGTAGCATTCATTACTGTGAGGTAGAAGGTGCCAGAGGCCAAGGTCTTAGCTTGTCCATCCAATTCACATCAGTTCTACCTTCAATGAGAAGGGTCCATCGTAGATGGTCGAGTGCTCGAGGTAAGTTCGTACTCGCTTCATATTTTTTAAGTCCTAGCAACCTCTGAGCTCACGCGATAAGCGTCCATGAAGTGTGGGCTTTCCACGACTTCTTACGAGAGGGCTTGTCGTTTGCGATACCCCTAAGCTCGGGCTTCACTTTCACTTTCTCGAGCAATTCGATCTCGCCTCATCCTCTTGTCCGCTCCTATCTCATCTATCACTCTCACTAAATTTTACTCAAGAGTCTTCTCGGCTAAATCTACTAGTCGTCTTATTAGGGGAATTCTCGCTTTGACATCTTCTACTTCAAGCTTTGCTTCATGAAACCCCCATACATGTAAATGATTTGCTGCATCCCAGCCGAGCTGAACATCCATGCCCAACTTGTCAGTCAATCTTCTCACAGCTCTTTCAAGCAGAGTAACCGTCCACCTTCCCCTTTCCTCAGCATCCTTTACCTCGGGAAGATTTAAACGCTCAGATAAAGCTTTAACACATTCCTCAGCAACTTTATAAAGCTTCTCAGAAGATTGAATAGCATCCCCCCTAGCCAAATACTCCTCAGCTTCGACGAACAAACGCTTAATTAACTTAACCCTCTCAAAGGCAGTCATGCTTCACCTTAACAATACAATACTCAATGTCATTCAAAAACTTATCCCCTCCATTTTAGAGGTATGCTTGAATCCACGTAGTACACTACCATTCCCTCTTTAACTCCTCCACGGCATCTATGGAGTGCTTCAACGTTATTGGCGATATCCCCATCTTAGCCAGCAGTTTGCCCGCCCTCAAACCGAGCTCCACCGGATCGACGTCCAGCTCTCCACTCCAGTGGACGAAGATTGGCCGCTTCAACCTTGGGTAGACCTCCTCGATCAACCTCTCCCAGAATTCGATAGCTTCACTCGCACGACCCATTACATGCAATTCTACGTAAACGCCGATGTCCGGATCGGTCTTCACAATGGATAGCATGTTGTATATGAATTGCATGGACAAGCACCCCTACAGGCTTACTCGAAGGCCTTCAACTTTGTAGAGGTGAACTCAACCTTTTATGAGATTCCACATTGAAGGTCGCAGCCTCATAGAGGAGTATGATTCCCGAAAACTTCGTCTTCAGCGTTAGAGTCCACAAAAGTATAGCACATGAATTCGAGTATAGCACATGAATTCGAATGTGAAAGCTTGGCTGATGAAACTTCGAATGCATCAAAAGAATGTGCAGGGAGCTCAAGGCTGAAGTGATAGGCATGCAAATCCCACTAGAGATCGCTTTCTGAACAGCTACGGAAAGCAATGCTTCCAGTTTTAACGTAAAAGTTGAAGTTTTCGCGTGTGAGCTATAATTCATTCAGAAGTTTGATGAACTGTTCTTTTGTCATACCTGCCTCTGCTATTATTTCTAGCAATAAACCTCTTTTAATCTCTTTATGTTTTGGAACTGGTACGATGTATTCGTTTTAACCAGGATCAAATGGCTTCCCTTCTGTCTAACAGGCTGAAACCCAGCTTTAACAAGTACTTTGACAACGTCACGCCATGAGAGTGTAGGGAGCTCTCTCCACAGCGCTCAATGCCTTGAACCACAGGCCCTCCTCATAGCAATCGTCTTCAGCTTGGCTAGTCCCTCCCTATCGCTCACGTCGAGTGGAGTGAGGAGCTCCAAGAGCCTCGACCTAATCCTTTTTTCGAATTTAGTCATGCCTTAAAAGTTTCCACCAGCTCGATCGCGACTGCACTATCTCCGCCCTAACTTCGAACCCGAGTCAAAACCTAGCTCATACCATTGTCACGTCAGTGCTTGTAGTAATCGACGAGCCTCTTGACACCTTCCCTTAGGGCCGTCTTGGCCTTGAAACCGAGGACCTCCTCCGCCCTCCTCATGTCGGCTAGCGTGTGGTACACGTAGTCCTTTACGAGGTTAAGCTTGTAGATAACATCAATTTCTTTACCAGCTCCTTGCTTATCAGTTCGACGGCGTCTTTAAAGCTGTGGACAATTCCCGTTCCACCGTGAAGCTCAATAAGTCCCTAAGGATTGAGGGTTTTGAGGGCTAGAACCCACGACAAAACCCCAATGGTTAGGAGGACAGAAAATCACTTCTAAGGCTACTCCTAGCCAAGGGACTGGCAAGAGCTCAAAGGTTGAGGGAAAAGCCCTCTCTTGAGCTCTTTACCTTGCTCTCTAGGTCTAGGCCCTTGGAGTACACCGTCGCGTTGACGCTCCTGAAATCCTTTCCTCCATCGCAGAGCTTAATCCGCCTTTACGTACATTCCCCTAACTGAACGATCTGCGAAGTGCGACAGGACATTGTCAACGCCAAGAGGCAAGCTTATAAAATTCCATTCGTTCGAGGGGGTGTGGAAGTCCGCAAGTTCTTGCGGATAATCGAGGGCCCCGACTCCGGGAGGTACCCGTACAGCAACAGTCTGCTCGTGGGCAGGAGCTGTCTGATAGACGCGGGGGCTGGCGAGGCCCTCAAGGACGTCAGGGTCGACTGGGTCCTGAACTCCCACTGGCACGAGGACCACATAGCGTTGAACAGAGTCGGGAGGAGGGTCGCGGCTCACCACCTAGACGCCGAGGCCGTCCAGGACTACGAGGAGTTCAAGAGGAGGTACGCGCTCGGGGACCTGGTCAAGCTCTTCGTGAACTTCGAGTTCGGGAGGGTCGACAGGACATTCGAGGACGGCGACGTCTTCGAGTTCGAGGGGATCCAGGTGGAGGTCCTCCATACCCCCGGGCACTCCGCCGGGCACAGCTGCTTCGTGATCGGCGACGTGATGTTCCTCGCGGACGTGGACCTCACGCCCTTCGGCCCGTGGTACGGCTGCCTCGACTGCGACGTCAGGGACTTCGTCCTCTCCATCGAGAGGATAAAGAATGAGGTGAGGAAGAGGGGGGTAAGCCTCGCAATCCCCTCCCACGGGAAGCCAGTCAGCGGCACCGAGGAGATCCTGAAGAGGCTCGATGACTATCTAGCGAAGATCTTCGAGAGGGACAGGAGGATAAGAGAGCTCGTGCGGTCGGGGGAGGATCCCGTCGGGAAGGGCATCATCTACAAGAGGGTGCCCGAGCCGAGGGAGATATACCTCCACTTCGAGAGGATAATGATCGAGAAGCACCTAGCCGCGCGCCTCGACGAGCTCTACCCCTCAAGCCGGGCGAATCGCTCCGGGGCGACCCCGTAGTGTGGCATTAACGAGCAACCGGGGCTGCGGGATCCATTCAGGGGTGGTGAGGGCGGGGCTCTTGGGTGGTCGTAGCACGCCTTTTAACTTGAGGCGGAGCTCAGTGATATCTTGGGTGTGGCTGTGCTCGTCGGAGCCATCGTCGGCGAAGCCCTCCTGCTCTACCTCGGGTTCATCTGGCTCGTGAGGGTGTCGTGCATAGCCCTCAGAGACAGGTACAGGCCTCCTCGCGTGAACTCTAGGAGGGAGGCGAGGATAGCGAGCTTGGTCTGCGCCAAGTACGACACCCCCAAGCCGGAGCTCTTGGAGTCCCTGAGGACCCAGAGCGACGTCTACGTCTTAACTGGAGGGAGGACGAAGGCTGAGGCCATAAACGAATGGGTCAGGGAGAACGGCTGGAAGTACGACTTCGTAGGGATCTTCGACTGGGACAGCGAGGTCCCGAGGGACTTCTACGAGAGGATACTGGGCTACTTCGACGACAGGACAGCCTTCGTGCAGGCCAAGATCTTGGGGAGGCGGGGCTTCCTCCGCGAGGAGGTGGCGGGCTTCTTCGAGAATAGGCTCCCGATCTACTTCCTCTCGTGCGGGCACAACGTCGTCTACAGGGCCGAGGTCTTGACCAAGCACCCCATGCCCAACGGGATGGGCGAGGACTTCATCCACTCGATCGAGCTCTTCGAGCTGGGCTACAGGTCCGTGCTCGCCGACGACGTGATCAGCTACGAAGACTCGCCCGCGTTCAAGAAGTTCTTGGAGAGGGAGGTCAAGTGGTCCGGGCTCGAGGTGCGGTACATGGCCTTGATCCCGAGGCTGTTGAGGTGCAGAATCCCGTTGCTGAAGAGGCTCGAGATATTCGCCGACTTGACCCGGCGCGTGACCTCGGCCGTGATATTGCTCGGGCTGATAGCGTTCCCCTTGGAAGTCTACGAGCAGGCCGCTGGGCTGGTCCTCGGGCTGATAGCCACGAGGCCTAGGACCCTAAAGTCCGTGGTCGCGATCCCAATGCTCACCTTCTCTTTCTTCGGCCTTCTCAGAGGACTCTTCGTGAAAGCCGATGAATCGATCCCCACGTCCCACTTCAGCGCCTCGAAGACCGTTTACGGTCTGGCAATCTTCAATGTACTCTTAAGCTTGGTCCAAATTTTGAGGGGGGTAAACGTCCTCGTCTTCTCCTTGATCCTCGTCCTCTCGATCATCTGGGTGGGGCTTTTAGTAAGAGAGCGCCTTACGTCACGGCGCGAGGTGGCCTAGGCGCTAGGCACCGTCATCTCTTGGCATGAGTGCGCAGTCTAAGCCCTACGACCTTAACCCGCCAGCCTCAAGGTTAGGTTTATTAGAGATGGACAACGAGTTCTCATTAGGTCTTAGCGCCTATGGACGTCAGCGTCGTATTCCCCTCTAGGAACAGGGAGAAGTACGTCAGGAGGGCCGTGCGTACGGCATTTAAGGCTAGGCACGTCAAGGAGGTCATAGTCGTTGACGGCGGTAGCTCCGACAAGACTGTAGACGTGGCCCTGAAGGAGGGTGCCAAGGTGATAGTCCAGAGCAACCTAGTCTACCCCGGCAAGGGCGTCGCAATGAGGGACGGAGCGTACTTGTCATCGGGGGACGTGGTCGTCTTCGTGGACATCGACATAGCCAACCTCACGCCGCAGTTCATCGAGAAGCTCTACGCTCCGATAATGCGAGGGGAGGCGGAGTTCGTCAAGGGGTGCTATGAGAGGGCGGCGGGCAGGGTCACGGAGCTCGTGGCCAAGCCCCTCCTCAGGATGTTCTACCCCGAGCTGGCCAAGTTCAAGCAACCCCTAAGCGGCGAGATCGCCGGGCTGAGGAAGGTTTTCTACCAAGTGGAGTTCGAGAGCGGCTGGGGCGTGGACGTCGGCCTCCTAATAGACTTGTACAAGAGGGGCGTGAAGATCGCCGAGGTCAACTTGGGGTTCAAGGAGCATGACATGAAGCCTCTCAACGCCCTCACGGACATGGCCTATCAAGTGGCTGAGGCGATATTGAAGAGGGCCATCAGGGATGGGAAGATAGACGAGCTCTGGGCGAGGGAGTACATCTCGACCATAGGCAAAATGGACTTGGGCGAGGTAGGATTTGCGTGAGGTCGGTAGCAGTAGGCGGAGGCCACCTTGCCTATTTCGCAATCAAGGCTCTAGAAGAGATGGACCCGAATGGGAAGATAATCGTCATCGAGTTCACTTCCGAGAAGGTCGAGATGCTCAAGAAGACCTTCCCATTCGCGGAGGCTGTTCTCTTAAGCATCGAGGAGGTGGAAGATTACGTAAGCGGAAACCGCTTCTTAATAGATGTCCTCGTATCTGCGACGGACTCCGACGCCCTTAACTTGAGGTACGCCAAGCACGCAATCAAGAGCGGCGTGCCCATAGTCATCGCTATCTTGAACAATCCACTCAACGAACCGATATTCGTAAAGGAGGGCGTGAAGTACGTGATAAACCCCTACAAGACCATAACATCCAAGATAAAAGAGGTTGTGGGGAAGTTCAGGGTCAACGTGGTGTACGAGTTCTCTAAAGTCGACGGCGGGATATACGCGCTCAAGGTCGAAAACTCTAAGACCTTAAGAAAGGTCAAGAGCTTCATCTTAAAGAACGATTCTCCATTCTTCGTGCTGTCCGCCGACAAAAGGATTAGAACCTGCTCCGTAGAGGACATACAGATCGGGGACGTCGTGTACATCTCCTGCCATGACAGGGAAGTTAGAGGTCTCTTGAAGAGGATGGGGGGTTAGAGGATTGACACCAGAGGAGTACTTCATAGTGAGGATAGCGCTCGCAGCGCTCTCAATAGCCTTGGCCATCTTCTTTGGTTCGAAGTTGGGGAACTTAATAATGAGGAATTTGAGCAAGTTCGGGCGCTCCTTCGCATCAAAGCTCGCGGAGATAGTGAAGTACTTCCTCATAATACTAGGCGTGGTTGTGGCCTTCAGCATACTCAGCTTAGACGTAATTGTATTGACGGGGGTGTCGATAGGGATCTTCATAGTCCTGCTGGTAAGCCTGAGGGACGTTTTCTCGAATTACGCAGGAGAGATATATCTGAGGGTCAGGAGGCCCTTCGACGAAGGGGATTTCATAAAGATCGGGAGAATCTCCGGGAGGGTCGTGTCAATAAACAGCCAAGACGTGGAGCTCGTATCCGTCAAGGGGGAGCGGATCGTCGTCCCCAACCAATTCTTCCTCAAGTACCCCGTGGTGAACGTGTCGTCGACCACGCCGTCGTCCATTGAGTTGAAGGTGATCTTTAAGGACGTCGTGCCCGAGGAGGCTAGGAAGATGGTTATGGAGACGCTGAACGAGATCAGGCCAGAGCTCTTCGAGGAACCCAAGATAGTTTCGATCAGCACGAAGAACGGCAAGACGGAGGTCGACCTCTCGCTCAGCGTTGTGAACCAGCAAAAGACGAGATGGCTGATAGGTAGGCTCTCGAAAGGGCTCTACGATAGGGGAGTAGAGGTCGAAATTGAGTAGAGCGCTGGTACTGGACCTCGACGGGACCCTCACGAGGGGCGGGGAGGACAGGCTCTCAAAAGAGCTAAGGAGCAAGCTCTTAGAGCTCAAGAGAAACGGATGGGTTTTAGTGCTGGCAACAGGAAGGGATAGGAGGTACCTCGAGTCTAGAGAGGACATAAAGGGCGTTTTCGATGGGTGGATCTGTGAAGCAGGTGCCTTCGTATACATTCCGTCGACCGGAAAGTACAAGGCCTTGGTCGACGAGAAGTGGCATCGATTCATCGACGAAGTTAAAAGGTTGAGATGCGTCGTGCCCAAGGAGAACACGGTGAGCCTATCTTGTAGTGAATGCGTAGAAAGCATCAAATCGATAGCCTCCAGATTTGGAGTGAGGTTCAAGGTCGTGAACAACAAAGGATCGCTACTGCTCTTGCCCGAGAACATCGATAAGTACGTCGGGCTGAGCGAGTTGTTGAAGCTGGTGAAGTTTAAGGGGTTCGTGGCCGCGATAGGCGACTCCGAGGTGGACGTCGAGATGCTTAAGTGCGCCGACTTCAAGGCCGCGCCATCAAACGCGGACGTCGCTGTCAAAGAGGTCGTCGACTACGTGTCTTCAAAGGAGAACGGTGATGGAGTGATTGAGATATTGGAGCGCCTCAAGCGCATGTCTACGCTCGGGGCAGCCCTTGATAGGTAAACAGCATAGCTTTTAGTGCCATCGCTCAGCCCTGAAGAGCGTGGCCCAGCTATTCAACCCAGAACATTGGCTCAGAGCTCTCCCTTACCCTCTCATCCCCTCTGATCTTCCACAGGCCCCTCTTCGGGGCCACGATCTCTATCTCCAGCTCCTCGGCGAGCACGTCATTTATCATGACCTCGTACTCGCCGGGGACGCATACTGCCTCGGCCAAAACGCTCTTCTTTGCCGACTCGACATCGAGAGCCGCTATCACCTGCCCGGGCCTGAAAGCCGTTACCTCTCCGCCCACGACAGTGTACTTCTCGCTTTTCACGTCCTCGAGGGAGAACCCGAGCTTCTTAGCTAGGGCCAGCGGCACGTGGATCTCCGGCTTGAAGCCTTCATACCCGGTGTTGACCAATGCCGAGCTGGAGCCCTCCCTGTTCTCGCTTTTCAGCTTAACCCTCACCCTTACTCCCATGATTCGCTCTCCTGCTGAACTTTCCAAATCTCTTCCCAGTAATCAATGCCTCGAGGTATTTTGGCCTGAACTTTCCAAATCTCTTCGGCACACCAATAACGACTCGGCTGCTTGCATAAACTTTACCGCAGACCGCTCGATGATGCGGAGCACAGCCTTTGTGAGTTGCTGAGAAGCCAATTGGTTAATGCTTTACCTTTTTACTGCTTTTATTGCTATGAAAGCGAAGAAGTACACGTGAGGGACTTGAATGAGTGACGCGCTCTTCATAGGCTTGGGTAGGGTGGGGCTCAGGTCTTTAAAGTTTTTCAAGGAGTTGGTCAGGGGCGCGCGAATTTACGCAGTCGACAAGGACCCCAACCTAAGGCTCTTGGTCGATGGCCTAGGAGACGTCGAGTTCCATGAATACAGACCCGAGGTGCTAAGCGACCTAGCCAAGAAGGCAAGCTTGGCAGTCACGGCCCTGCCCTCGAGCGTGGCATTCGACGTGATAAGCGACCTCGTCAAGAGAGGGGTCAGCGTGGTCGACGTCTCCTTCTTCACAGAGGATCCCTACCTCCTTGAAAGGTATGCAGCGAAGTACGGCTCAGTATTCGTCCCAGACGCTGGCTTCGCACCAGGGTACAGCAACTTGGTGGTGGGGCACGCCGTCAAGGAGCTCGGCGCCCTCGACAGCGTCGACGTACTCGTCGGTGAAGTGCCCTTGGGCCCTGCACCACCTCTCGACCACGCGGTCACGTGGAACCCCTCGGACTTGATAGAGGAGTACACGCGGCCCGCTAGAGTTGTGGAGGACTACCAAGTGAAGGTCGTAGACCCCCTAGAATCCGTGATTGAGGTGGAATTGAGCGGCTTGGGGAGGTTCGAGGGTTTCGCGAGCGACGGACTCAGGACGCTCATCAGGAACGTCAGGGCCAAGCGGATGAGGGAGGTCACGATAAGGCGCCCGGGCCACCTTAGCAAGATGAAGTTGCTGAGGGACCTCGGCCTAATGAGCAGGGAGGCGGTGAGGGTGGGCGACGTCGAGGTGCGGCCCGCCGAGCTACTGGCCAAGCTGTTAGAGGCTCGCACGCCCAAGGACGTGGAGTGCTTAGCGATGCTCTACGTCAGAGTAAGCGGCCCT
>Ga0080004_1127795_pt1 | contig 29066 bp, 26 predicted proteins | sample WasSprMetagenome_FD_69207 | JGI IMG/M metagenome (GOLD analysis project Ga0080004, IMG submission 69207) | Sulfidic aquatic microbial communities from Washburn Spring, Yellowstone National Park, USA - WS (SPADES assembly) (version 2) | ecosystem: Environmental > Aquatic > Thermal springs > Hot... | reverse complement strand
AGCTATGCCTTGAGGGGTTCAGCTCTTATATAGGTTCATATAATTTGATGCGTCTTCATCGCATCACCCTCTTTCCCCTGCACCCCGCTCGGATCCTCATCGGGCTTGGGGCGTTCAGGGCCACCCCAGAGACCCCACATCTTGAGTACTTGGACACGTACTTCCTGTAGATGTTGAGCGTTGCAACAACGTCTCTATCACCAATGAAGCCGCATTTCCTACATCTAGGCACTCTACTCTCATTATCAACAAGCTTACCACCACATCTAGGACATTTTGAAGATGTCCTTCTGGGATTTACCTTGGCAACCTCTACGTTTCTCTCCTTTGCCTCGTACTCTACGCAGAACTGTATTCTGCGGTAGAACCACAGCCCGAGCCTCTTATTGAATCTCCTACCCTTCTTATTATTCTCTCTCAGTTCATCTAGGTCTTCGAGTACTATTACTGAGTGATGCTTGAGTGCTAGCTCAGCTACTAAGTCCCCTAACTTATGTGCATAGTCCCAAGAGATGCTCTTAATCTTCTTTCCATGTCTCTCAACGGCTTCTCTAACACCTTTGATGAACCTCCACGACTTTGGATACCTCCTCTGAATCCTCTCAGTCCATATTCTATGGGTCAAGGTCTTCCTTAACGGCGTTTTAAACCTCTTCAACTTCACTAGCCTACCGCTAAGTGTGAATATTGCTAGCGTTACATTATCGAAGTTTAGGTCAATGGACACAACTGTTCTGGGCTTCACAGTTTTAACAGTTCTCTTAAAGTATATTGAGACCCAGAACCCACTTCCATCGTATTTCACTACTAGCTCGTAGTTGCTCCAGCCCCTGAACTTCTCAACCTTCTCCCTAGGGGTTACAAGCTTTAACTTAGCTTCATAGCCGTTGTAGAGTTTCAGCGTTAAAACCATGTTGTCTAGGTCTAGTTTGTAATCATACTTGTCCATCCTAGCACTCAGCCTCCTAAGGACTGGTTTTCTACCACCATTGCTCCTAGCCGACTCCACTAGGCTCTCGGCGTATACGTATACCTCCTTAGCGTGGTGTGCCCTGAAACCAAGACCCACCAGGTCGCTGTAGAACAGCCTGTGCAACTCCTTCTTGGAGAGCTTAGTGTCTAGGTTCCAAAGCCTGTCGGCTACCATTTGGACAACATCACGGTATAGCCTCAGGAACTCCAATAGATGGTCACAGCTACCCTCGGGGAGAGCCCTCATCCTCAACGCTTCAACAACTACGGGCTCTTCACCCCTCACAGGGTAGCTCACCAACATACTTATATACCAGAAATGCTTATAAATTTTGTCTATATTTAGTGAGACCTGGCAACTTAACATATTATGTCCAACTTCTTAGGTTGCCACATTCATTTAGTGTAGATGACAACTAGTGGCTAAATTCACATATGCCGAGTGTTCCGTGATAAAGTTTAGGAAGAACGCTGTAGTGCTCCACCCACTAGCAGAGTACCAAGACGAGGTTAAGCAACTACACGGAAGGAGGATACACGTGATAATTATAGCGAAAGAGCGACATCAAGCTATATAAACCTTTATGAAACTCGAAACAGTTGCGGAGGGCATTCATTACTAGGCTTACCACAACCATAGCTACTAAGGTTTTCCACCATTGCTTTCATGTTTTTAATTGTAGTTTCTCTTTGGGAAGTTCTCTACTGTTTCTTAGGTTGGTTAGGTTTGTGAATCTTATTGCTTAGCTTCGTCTTCAGCTCTATAATGTCTAGGCTTTATCAATCTATAGGGTTAATGGAGAAAATTAATAAGCTGTAAAGCTAAAGTAGCGTATGGTGGTGGAGAGCCGGAATATCAGGTCTTCAAGCATCGACAAGTCTTCAGGCAGGTCTCTTCCAAGTATTGAAGAGATTTTAACTCTGCCTGTTGAGGAGCTTCTTAAACGTTTAAACACTTCTTCGGCTGGTCTTTCCTCCGGGGATGTGGAGGAGCGTCTTAAGATTTTCGGCTACAACGAGCTTGCTGGTAAGAGGAGGAGAGCAGCCATCATTGATTTTCTATCCCATTTTAAAAGCCCCTTAGTAATAATTCTTCTTATAGCCGGGTTGATTTCTGGCTTTTTGGGGGAGGTTACGAACACCGTCATAATATTCGTTATAGTGATGTTCAGCGTTATCTTAGACTTCTACCAGGAGTTTAAGGCTGAAAGAGCGGCTGAAATGCTTAAGCGGAGAGTTTCAACTACGGCTACTGTTTTGAGGGATGGGGTTAAAAGGGAAGTTAGGCTTGCTGAGATAGTTCCAGGAGACATTATATATCTTTCAGCAGGAGACATCGTGCCTGCAGACGCTAGGGTTATAACCGCTAGGGATTTATTCGTTAACCAATCCGCTTTGACTGGCGAATCCTTCCCTGTTGAGAAGACTGCTTCGCCATTGAAGTCCTTTGATCCATCGATAACGGAGTGGAGCAACTACCTCTTTATGGGTACTTCTGTTGTAAGTGGGTCAGCGACAGCTGTTGTTGTGAAGACTGGGGGCATGACGGAGTATGGGAAGATTGCGGAGAGGCTTACGGAGAGGGAGGCTGAGACGGAGTTTCAGAGGGGTGTTCGAAGCTTTGGCTACATGGTAATGCAGGCAACTTTTCTACTGGTCATATTTGTATTCTTCATCAACGCCCTCTACATGCGGGGTGTTCTGGACTCACTTCTCTTTGCCGTGGCTTTAGCTGTCGGATTAACGCCGGAGCTTCTGCCTATGATAATTTCAGTTAATCTTTCTAAGGGCGCTATGGCTATGGCTGGAAGGGGTGTTATTGTAAAGCGGTTAGCCTCCATACAAAACTTTGGAAGCATGGATGTTTTATGCATGGATAAAACTGGAACCTTAACGGAGAACAGGATAAAGCTTGTGCTCCACATCGACCTCAACGGTGAGGAAAGCGATAAGGTTTTACTTTACTCCTATCTCAACAGCTACTTCCAAACGGGATTGAAAAGCCCCCTCGACGAGGCAGTATTGAATTTTAGGAATATAGATGTTAGGGGTTATCGGAAAATCGATGAGGTACCGTTTGACTTCATACGTAAACGTTTATCAGTTGTGTTGGAGTATCAAAACCAACGCTTCATGATTACTAAGGGCGCTCCTGATGAAGTCGCTAAAGTCTGTGCTTACTATGAGGTTGGAGGCGTCGTAGCCGACATAACTGATGAAGCACGTGGAAAAATCGAGCAAAAATATGTTGAGCTTAGCGCTGAGGGCTATAGGGTTTTAGGCGTATCCTATAAACGTCTAAGGGAGGATAAGCCAGTTTATGATGCTGGCGATGAAAGGGAGATGGTATTCTTAGGCTTCATCGCCTTCCTAGATCCGCCTAAGGAGACAGCTAAGGAGTCTATTCAGCTTTTGAAAAGTGCTGGTGTGGAGCTGAAGATTCTGACAGGCGATAATGAGCTTGTAACTAGAAGGGTTTGCGAATACTTAGGCTTTGAAGTAAGGGGGATTGTTACGGGAGGCGAGATTGCCCAAATGCACGATGATGCTCTTGCAAGAGTTGTTGAGGAGGCAAACGTTTTCTGTAGGGTAACGCCGGCGCAGAAAGACCGTATAATAAATGCTTTAAGGAGTAACGGCCATGTTGTAGGGTTTTTGGGCGATGGGATAAATGATGCTCCACCCCTTAGAAGCGCGGATGTCGGCATATCCGTGGACAACGCTGTCGACGTTGCGAAGGAGTCGGCGGACATAATTCTCCTACAGAATGATTTAACCATGCTCCACAACGGAGTATTGGAGGGGAGAAAAGCCTTCGGCAACACTATGAAGTATATCATGATGGGTATAAGCTCAAACTTCGGAAACATGCTCAGCGTTGCTGTAGCATCATTGTTCCTGCCATTTTTGCCCATGCTGCCCATACAAATACTTCTCAACAACCTCCTCTATGATTTTTCACAGTTAGCAATACCTATAGATGATGTTGACCGGGAATATATTGAGAAGCCGAAGAAGTTGGATGCGCAGTTCATTAGAAGATTTATGATGTCTTTAGGTCCTGTTAGCTCCATCTTCGACTTCCTAACATTCTTCACGATGCTCTTCGCCTTTAAAGCCTCTGAGCCGCTGTTCCAGACAGCATGGTTTATAGAATCCCTAACCTCGCAAATCCTTGTAATTTTTGTCATAAGAACAAGGAGGACACCATTCTGGAGGAGTAAACCAAGCAAGCCTCTTCTTCTAAGCAGCGTAGCGATAATTGTGTTTGCGTTGATACTGCCATATACACCGTTAGGAGCAATTTTCCAGTTTGCAAAGCCTCCAGCAGCCTTCCTCATAGCTCTAGCCGCAATTCTAGGCTCATATTTAGCTCTAGCTGAGATTGTTAAAAAATGGTTTTATAAGAGGTATGGCTACAGGCTGGAGCAGATCCTGATACCGCCAAGAAAAATCGGAATTTACTTAAGCAAAACAGCTGAAATAATGCAGAAAATGGTTGCCGTAATATGCCTACGCTTTGAAAACGAGTTTTCAATAGACTCCCTCATTGAAGACTTGAAGGAGTGTTTAGGCTACTCGCTTGATGCGATGCAGGTCCTCCATAACCTAAACCATATGCGCCGCGGTGGGTTAATCAGCATAAATTGGCGTGAGAAAATAGTGAAGCGGGAGAAGGCCATGAAGGAATACGTAGTCAAACACGTGATGGGTGAGCTGTGGCCGAGAATAGCTGGAGACTGGTGGAGGGCTAGTGAAGTTTTAAAAGCTAAGTATGGAAGGCTTAACAGCGAATACCTGAAGCTTTTGGATAGGAAGCTTTACCATAAGGCTTAATCAAATAGCGATCTCCTCCATGCAGACTAGGATCGCTGCGAAATCCATGAAAACTCCTCACTGCATCAATATTTCCATGTTAGCCCGCCATCCCCCTTTATCAGTGCTTAACGTTACAGATTATCCCTCAAGATTCTGGCAGCATCCTACTTATTGCATCTTCATCGAGAATGCTGTATCCTGGAAAGAGGAGTATTCATTGATGAACGTGAATACGTCGCTATTGCCGCTAGCTTCCCCTGCTGGTTCAGGCATAACCAAACAGTGATTCTTCCCGTTTCTTAAGCAGATAATTTAGAAGCCTCCCTCGTTTTCGTTGTTATTATCATAGGATCTATGTTGAAATAATGGTATACTCCTCTAAACCTTCATACTCCTAGAGGACGCGTAGTAGCAGCGAAACGTCCATATTAGTACTGCAATTCAGTTTATAATCATTAGGCTGCTTTACCGCATTTTCAATAAATGGCTAAGAATTAGATAGCTATACACATCATGTTGCGGGCTCTATGCCTTAAAGCTGGAGCTTTTTGAAAACCCGGTATTTGAATGGATCTATAATTCCAATCGTGAAGAGAGCTGAAAACCCTAGGGCAAGGAGAACTTGATATGGTGGAAGCGGTGGAATGATTATGCCGTATATGCCTAGCAATGTAAATCCAATTAGGGTGGCGATGATGGAGATGATGAGTTCTCTACCTGGCTTTGAAGACCAGAAATGTCTTCTTTCCCTTACAATGTATACTCTGAATTGGCTGTAGAAGACAAGCGTTAACATTGTAAACGTCTGAAGCCCCTCCCCTTCTAGATGAAAATAAATCCTTCCCATTGTAAGCGTGAGTATGCCTCCGATAACCATTAAAGAGCCAACAGCAAGAGATGCTAAAGTAATGTTCTTAACGTTCCACCTGTTCGGATTGCTTGTATACTTCACGTTGTCTGTAGCTAACGACATTGTTGCAAAATCGTTTGCAAAGATAAGCAACGTCATTAGTATTTCGCTAAAGTTCTTTCATCATTGTTTTTCCATGTTAGGTATCTGCTTGCTTTATGTTGAATTTGCAATCCTTCTCCATCATCAAATCCTCAAGTAGACCAAATAACATATACTTAAGGAAACAGTAGAAAAAAGTTATGCGAAATACTAATGTCCAATAGGCTGAGGATGATGTCGCGTAGCCAGAAGAAGCCTATGACCAATAAAGCAACGAACTGTACTACTTTAGTGACTTTGTTTATAACCCATGTCAGCATTCGCTGATATATCTGCCTACTAATCCTTATCGCATTAACTATCCCCCTCAAACCTTGCTCAGTTAAAACCACGCTGGCGGAAGCTTTCGCAACATCGGTTGAATTGCTCACAGCAATTCCCATCTCTGCCTGTTTAAGGGCTGGCGCATCATTAACGCCGTCGCCCGTCATTCCCACCATGTGCCCATTAGACTGCAGAAGCTTCACAATTTCATATTTATCTTCAGGATATACTTCGGCAAAGCCATCATATGTTTCAACAACTCTTGCTTTATCTGCTTCGTTTAATGTTTTAAGCTCCGTGATGGGGGCAATTCTATCGCCGATAGATGCTTGACGGGCTATTTCTTTAGCAATGCTGATGTTATCGCCTGTAAGCATCATAGGCTTTATTCCAAGCCGTTTAATCTCCTCTATCATGGCCTTTGAGTCTGATCTTATGGGATCAGCTAAAGCCAAAAGCCCCACAAGCTGTAAATCGTCAAATCCCTCTTTTCCGGATTTGGCAACAGCCAAGGTTCTATATCCCTTTTCCGATAGCTTATCCAACATCTTGTCCGCTTCTTGACAGGCGGCATCAGCCTTTCCGCATAAGCTTATAATCACTTGTGGTGTGCCTTTAACAGCCTTGAAGCATACTCCTCCACCCTCAACAATGGCTTCCGATCTTTTTATAGAGGGATTAAAAGGCGTAAAGGAAACTCTTTTATATGAATCTAGATCAACTCCTAAAGATTTTGCATAACTGATGACTGTTAGATCTATTACGTCTTTACCATCCCCTTCAGAAGCCAAAGCAGCCATTAATGCTACATCCTCTTTCCTATATCCGGAGAAGGGGATTACTTCGACGACTGATAACTTGTTTTGAGTTATTGTTCCTGTTTTATCCAGGCAAACTATGTCTATGGAAGCCGCATCTTCAATTGAGTCAAGCCTCGTCACGAGAACACCCTCCTTCGCAAGCTCCATGGCGCCAACAGCCTGCACTATTGTAAGCACTGCTGGTAACGCAACTGGGATGGCGCTCATGAGGAAAACAACAGCAAACGTTAAGATCGACAAAATTCCCATATTCAACAGTAACGCATACGCTGAGGTTAATATCAACGCTGCCAAGCTGAAATACATCATATACTTGGTTATAGCCATCATTATTTCTTCCTGATGAGATTTTGGTTTAGCCACCTTAACCAGCTCAGCAGCCCTTCCGAAATACGTGTTCGCTCCAGTGTTAACCACAACACACCTAGCTTCTCCCCGCATAACGATTGAGCTTGAATAGGCAATGTCTAAGGGGCGTAAATTTACTGGTAAAGACTCCCCTGTTAAGGCTGACTGATCAACTAGGAGCTCTCCACTAACTATCTTAACGTCTGCAGGCACCAAGTCGCCGAGGCCTACAAGTATAATGTCTCCTGGAACAATCTCCCTAGCGTTTTTCACCATCCATTTCCCTCCACGCAAAACCTTCGCCTCTACGGCAAGCCGCTTCTTCAAAAAATCAAGCACTCTCCGTGAGCGATGTGAATGCATAAAGCCTATAACAACGTTTATGGTGAGCAAAACAAAAATTATGGCAGCCTCAACATAATGCCTCAGCACACATGAAAGCGCGATCGCCAGCTCCAGCAGCCAAGGCATTGGACCCCAATAACGTGAGAAAAAATCAACTAGAGGATTCCTCCTCTCCTCCACTATCTCGTTATATCCAAACCTTTCTATTCGATTTTTTGCTTCAGATTCTGTAAGCCCAAGTATAGATGTCTCCAAAATCCTGAATGTTTCCTCTATTGAAAGCTGCTTAAAGTCTGATGTGCTCTTTATCTTGGCTGACATATCTCCCTAAAACTAGATAGTTGCTATAAAGTTTGCGGCTTAATCAATTTCTCTATTAACTCTCTTCCCCTTATGGATTGGGATGCTGTTGATAAAAGGCTTAGTAGGCTTCTTCCCAGCATAGGCTTCTTGAAGGCTATGGTCTTAAGCTTAATGTTATGAATGATTGTAGGGTTAGGAAACCATTAAGCTCACTGAGAGATATATTGTGTTCCCACAGCTTCAGATATCTACTTCTATGCCTTACAGGCAGCTTGAAGGCTTTACTGGGGCTTTGAGTAGGCTTATCTCAAAGCCTCCACCCATAGATTACTCATTGGTTAGGAAGCGTATACTTAGGCTTGATTTAAGCCCATACAGATCCTAAGAGATATGATGCCCTATCATTACATCTTGATTCAAGCAGTGTTTATGAGTGTGATGGATGGGTTGAGAGGGTATATGGAGGCTACGTTAAGATACAACAATAATGAACTTGCAGAACTAGGGTGGGGCAAGCAGCTAAAATAGGGGTCTGAACCGGAAGAGTTAAGCTGTAAGCTTTGAAAACCTTCAAAGAATTTGCTGGATACTGTTTATGTTTTAGTCTCCTACTTCGGTAGGATGCTGTTTTCACTCTATGATTCTTTTAAAGCTTATTGACGCTATAATAAACATTACAGTATCGAAGATCGCTATTGCTGCTAAATCTAGTGGGAGGTTTGAAATATCTCCCGTTATTAGTAGGCCTCTCACTGCATCGACAACGTAGCTTAGTGGGTTGAATGTTGAAAATTCTCTTAGGATCGGAGGCATAATTTGAGTTGGGTATAGGGCATTGCTTGCGAAGAATAGAGGCATAATTATGGCTTGGCCTATGCCCATGAATCTCTCCCGAGTCTTCATGAAGGAGGCGACCAGTATGGATATAGCTGCAAACCCGCCTGAAGAAAGGAATATTATTGTGAAGGCTAGGGTGAAGTAGGCTGGGTTCGGTGTAAAATGTACTCCAATTATGAGGGCTACGGGTAGGATTATGATGGCTTGGAATATTGCTCTAACGCCTGAAGCCATAGAGCGCCCTATCACCATTGAGTATCTTGAAGCAGGCGTTACAAGCAGCTTCTTCAGGATGCCTGAGTCCCGCTCCCAAACCATCATTAACCCGTAGAATATGCTGACGAAAGTTGTTGTTTGGATCATAACCCCCGGCGTTATGAAATCGGTGTATGGTACTCCGCCAGTAGGTATAGCTCTAACACTGCTTATAACAGGTCCATATATGACTATCCATAGGATTGGCTGAATAGCTCTAAAGTAGATTTCCGTTCTGTCGTGGCGTAGTCTCCTCAGCTCCAGCTCAATCATAACCAGCATATTTCTAAATCCCTCCATCATTTTTATCCCCTCCTAATCATGTCACGCATATGTGTAACATCGCTTATTCTCCCCTTCTCCTCAAATCTTGCCCCAACATATTTAAGGAAGACATCATCTAACGTTGGCTTAGTTATTGAAACCCTCTTCACGGATACCCCTTCACTTTTAAGAACGTTCATGAGGTGGGGCAGCGTGGATTCTGCATCGCTAACAAGCACGTTTAGATTTCCATTCTCAAAGACATCCTTCACAAAGCTTAATTTCCGAATATTCTGGATAAATTCAGGTTTTGGAGTGGCTTTTTCAACGGTGAACGTTATTATTTCACCGCCTAAGGAATGCTTTAACTCTTCACTTCTTCCATACGCCACTATCCTCCCCTTGTTGATTATGGCTATTTCGTCAGCGTATAGGTCAGCTTCATCCATGTAGTGCGTATTAAAGAATATTGTTACGCCATACTCCCTCTTAAAAACGTTTAATCTCTCCCAAACAGTCTTCCTTGCAGCAGGATCTAAACCGATGGTTGGCTCATCTAGAAACATTATTTTCGGCTTTATAAGCATGGCGCATGCTATTTCAAGCCTTCTAATCATCCCGCCCGAATAGGTTTTAACAAGGTTGTTTTTCACATGTGTTAAGCCCATGTTCTCCAAGACCTCATCAATTACCCTCCCTCTCTCCAGCCGTGGCACACCGAAAATTTTGGCGTATATCAAGAGATTCTCATATCCACTAATATCAGTCCAGACACTCATTTCTTGAGGAACATAGCTTACCAGTTTTCTAACTTTACCACCATCATGAACCACGTTTAAACCGAAAACATAGGCTTCCCCCGCAGTAGGTTTAAGCTGTGTAGTTAAAATACGGATAAGCGTTGTCTTGCCTGCACCGTTTGGACCGAGAAGCGCAAACGCTTCTCCCGGGTTAACGCTCAAATCAACACCATCTAAAGCCCTCACACCTCCATCATAAACCTTAACAAGATTACTAACTTGAACTGCAAACTCCATTCTACCCCCTCTAAACATATTCGATTAGCCTACTAGAACATGCTTAAAAACTTATATAACCATAAGTAAACAGCATCCCAATCCATGAGGGTTAACGGAGATTTAGTTAAACCGTAAAGCTTAATTCCTATAAAAATAGGGAGTATGAGGGTTATGGTTGTTGAATTTAGAAAATTACAAAATGATGTTTTCAATTTTGCTGAGGAAAATGGTATTTTAGAACATATGAGGGATGATCATGTAAAAACTAAATTCATTTTATGGATGAGTATGCTTGGCTTTGTTAAAAAGAGAGCTCCAATAAATGTTAATGAATTCATAAATAAATATGTATATGAATATACGGATTGGTTTCTATTTATAAATGAATATAAGAATGGAAAAACAATTGGGGAAATTTATGCTGAGAGAAACAATCTTAAAGAGGAGAAGAATGAAATTTCTAAGATAAAGAGGAAAGCCAGCTCATTTTTACTGGAGATAGAGGAAGTAGAAGATAATGGATTAAAAGTTACCGATCTTATAGGTAGCAAAAAACTCTTCATTAGGGATAAAACATTACCGTCAAAGGTTAAGAAGGGATGGGGATTAATAGGAATACTTATCCCATACTCAAATGAATACTATTTCTCCGGGAGAGTAGAACTTATTGATAAAGGAGAAATTGCTAAAATCAAAAAGAAGATAGGGTTTATAAAAGAATTTGAGAAATACATAAATGAATTCTTAGATTATAATAAAAGTCAAGGAATTAGTGGAAAAACATTGGGAAAATATTATGATGCATTATCTTTCTTTAAAGATTTCCTAGAGGGGGAGAACGTAACGAATATAGGTGAAATTAAAACAGGTCATATAAAGAAGTTTCTAAAATGGTCAAAAAGAGAAATTCTAAACTATAGTATAAATATGAGGGAGGAGCATCTAACTACCTTAAGGAAGTTCTTCAAATATTTATATGAAAAAGGCTACATCAACAATAACACTATCAGCGACTATATAACAACTTTATAAATTTTATTTATTGAAATATTCATAGTGTCCGGATAAACATATTACCCATCTTATAGTTTGGTAATATAGTGTGGAGAGTTTGTTCTTCCCTTAAGCTTCCTCCATGGAACATGTGTAATTTCTTCCTCTCCACGATTTGGAGCACCTAGTATTTCGCTAAAGCTTTTCCACAATCGTCTTCCATGTTAGGTATCTGCTTTATGTTGAATCCGTAATCCCTCCATTCTTAAAGCCTCAGCAGACCAACCATAACATATACTCAAAGAAACAGTAGAAAAAAGTTATGCGAAATACTAACCGCTTTGGATTCTGGTTGGCTGTCTCCAGCCACAAGCTCAACATCCATGTCTCAGATTATCTCGAACTCTATTGGAATCTTCCTCGGCCTCGGTCCCTCTGGGGTGAAGATAATGCCCCAGGCATCTATCTCCGGTCTTCCTATGATCAAGTCTAAGTCTTCCCTCAAGTTCTCCGCTACCTCAAACCTAGATCCACCAGGCACCTCAACACCTTGAAATACTACATCGAGATTACAGAATCCATTAATCCTCAGCTTACCCTCCCTATCGGCAGTTTTCAGCTCATAGGGCTTCTTTAAGGGTATGAAGGCCCCAAGACTCTCCGAGACCCTTCTTGAAATTACACTCCTGCTAGCACCTGTATCCACAAGACACTTAAGCTTAATAGTCTTTTCCCCATATCTAAGCTCAACTTCAGCAATAGCCTGCTCAGCCTTCATTCCCTTCCCCCTTCCAACCCATATCCGGTTTTAAATCATATTCTAATCTCTTAGATCAATATTAACTTTACTCCTAAGTTAATGGATACTGTCAAGTTATTTTAGGGGAGCTTTGAGAAGATGCTTGGAGGTGATTCTCATTAGTTGCTTCTTAAAGCTCTTAGGGATAGTGGCTTGTTAAGCGTAATAGGTTTTCACTACATTTGAAGGTTAGGGCTATCCTGCTCTACATGGCTTAAGCTATAGGATATAGCCTAAGTATTGAGGATTATTCCATGAAGCCATGAGCTGTTAGGCTCCGGGTTAGAAAGCTTGAGCAGATAACAATAAACGTTGAGGCTAAGCTAGGCTTATGGTGGCTGTTGACAAAGATTAAGGCTGATGGGGAGTGGTGCTATGTCTGGCTGCAATAGATGTTGATACACGTGAGCTGCTGATGGGCTTCATGGAGGAGGAATCAATGCTGAAGCCTTCCTGAGGAGGGTGTTGGAGGCATGCACAAACAAGTTATCCTCGTCGACAGGCATGGTATCCTGAAGCCCTAAAGCCCTTGGCCTCAATTCATGAAACATTCGGTGAGCCGTATTGAACGCTTGTTCAGAAAAGTGAAGGAAGGGAAGAGACGATTCTTCAACAACTTCCCAGTGAGGCTGATCCTTAAGATCAAGCTCTTCATGAGGCTCTTCACCCTCCTGTACAACTTCATAATCCACATCAAACCCTAAGAGACAGCCAGCAACAACTTAAACCTAGACACAAATTCATAAACAAACATAATCCTAATGTAGTAGCTTAGAGGTTAATATGTTAGGTTTTGATGTGATAGTTAAGCATATTGATCGCAGGATCTATGCCTACGGATACATGTGAAAAGGATGTGAATACGCCGGTTCCTATACCAATATCTATACCAAATCCTTCCAGATCCAAGGATTCAATAAGCCTACATTCTGACTCAAAAATTTCCTTATTCTTTTGATACCACGCATTATATTCCTTAGTGTAAATATCAAATACTTCCCAACTCAATCTCTTCACCTATTTATGCTACTTACGAAACTTATTAATATTAAGCTTTTCAGATAATGGTTTGCCTGAATCGTTTTCATTATGAGGGAACTTCATAGGAAAATGGGATTTCAAACCGTTAATATTGCCATCTACAGCTCATGTAAATATTCCTAATGAATATAGACAGAAATACGATTTTAAAGAATCCATCGATGCCTGTTAAATCCAACATAAGAGTGTAGACAACTAATCCTGCCCTCTTCTTTCTAAAGGAGAAGTTAAGGAAGGAAGCGGGATGATTATTTTAAGTTTTGAGATGTTGAAGCAATCTAACAGCCCGCAAAACTTAATCACTCTTAAGCTTTGAATCTGCTGAATAGCTAAGTAATAGTTGACACGCCTGAAATGCTGTTAATCGTACTCTCCTGTTTTAAGCTTTTCAAGGAACCACTTCAAGCCTTCATCAAATCTCTCCTTTTCAAGCCTCATCGCAGCCATAACTGTAACTGCTGATAGGAATCCTTCAAGCCATCTACTCCACCACGCAACAATACCCTTCTCCAAACATATCCTCCTAGAAAACCTATCGAGTAAGTCATGTATTTCCCTAAGCCTATCAAGGGGAGCTGTTAACACAACGTATATGAATATGTTTTTAAGCCATGAACTGTACCTAGTCATTTCTCCAAGCTTCCCCTCATCAATCATCCTCCACCCCTCCAGCTTCTCCTCATCAGTTTGAAAGCTGAAAACCCTCCTACCAGCAACAACAATCCTACTATACACATACTTCAAAAACTCCTCACTATATATGTCCACCCCACCACTCATTTACACCACATATTTCCTATCTCATCAACGTATTTAAGCCTTCCCAAAACCTAACACTAAAATCTAGATCTAGCAGAGGACTCCATGACCTCAATCATTTCTTCCCTATAAGTATAAACTTATAGGGAGCTTATGGATTTTTATGGTATGTATGCGCTTCTAGGAAGGGTTTCTGTCGGCGGGAGCTATCCTGTTAGGATTGTGGGGATCATTAATGTAAGTCCTGAATCGTTCTATAAGAAGTCCGTAAAAACCAGCGTGGAGGAGATAGTTTCAACAGTTGAAGCAATGATCAGCTCAGGCGCCGATATAATAGATGTTGGTGCAAGAACATCAGCACCATATCTAGATACACATCTACCAGTAGATGAGGAGATGAGTAGAGCTCTAAGAGCTATTAAGGCGATAAGGGATAGCTTTGATGTACCCATATCGATCGATACAACAAGCTCAAAGGTTGCTGAAGCTGCTTTAAGGAGCGGTGTTGAAATCGTAAATGATGTCTCAGGCTTAAGGGCTGATCCAAACATGGCTAAAGTAGTTTCAGACCATAATGCATCCCTAGTAATTGTTGCGAGAATTTATGATGTAAAAAATCAGGTAGACGTTATTAGCCGTACCATACAGGCATTAAGGGAAAGCTTAAGCATAGCATACAGTGCCGGAATAAATCCTAAGAAGATAGTTATCGATCCAGGCATAGGATTCCCATCGTCGCTGCAGGCTTTCGCGGAGAGAGGGGTTAAGGAAGCTGATGTAGGCGAAATCGATAAATATATTTGGGATAGCAACCCCCCATGGTATATTAGGGATATAGCCCTAATATCCGGACTCCATAGACTTAAAATACTTAATCATCCAATCCTCATCGGAGTATCGAGGAAATCGTTTCTATGGCCGATAACGGGTAGAAAAATGGTTGAAGATAGACTTTACGGATCAATAGCAGCAACAGCTATAGCAATCATTAATGGAGCTGATGCAGTTAGAACACATGATGTTTCAGAGACAAGAGATGCGGTTAAAGTAGCGGAGTGGGCACGAATTACCGCAAGAAAACTTAAGCTAAGCGAAATATTCCAGCTAATAAATACTGCATAATACACGGACGTGGCAACTCAGGAATTCAGATACAATATGTTAAGTTGCCAGGTCCTAATACACATACGTTAGGAATTTAAGGTAGGCAACCTTGAGGAATACGGATACATCCACATGGACTGCCAATTCTGCAGAAACCTACCTTAAATTAAGCTCCACAAAGTCTTCATACGTATATCTTAGACATTCAGAGCCCTGAAATCTAGCTTAATGTTGGCTAAGCTACATCATAGCATAGCTTACGGATTTAAACCACACATGCGGGAGCCGTAAATGCGGGTAATGCTGGAGCCCATCAAGCTTCATTAAGACAAGATCTCTTCTACTAGCTACTTTTGCATTTCTCTACGAGATCATGGGGCATGAATGGAGCGGTGGAGAGCTCGTATGTCCCCATAAAGTCTACAGCTTAACCATCAAGCACATCGTTAAGGGAAGGGTTGTTGGAGAGTTGAAGATTAGAACATGTGTTTCATGCGATCCATTCATGTAATAGGTTCAGATCCACCTACCAGTAAGCCTCCATTATTTCCTCCTAAGGAGTAGGATAAAATATAGACATAGTAGAGTAGTAGGTTACTAGCCTCTACAAGGATTTATACTAAATCTTAAACCAAATACGCACATGTACAAAACGATGTTTTCTGCTCCCCGGATAGTAGCTTTACAGCTTTAGCGTATAGTATTTCGCTAAGCTCCTTCACTTTTCCATGTTAGGTATTTGCTTATGTTTAATCTGTAATCCACATCATCAAATCCTTAAGCAGATAGACCATAGCATATACTCAAGGAAACCTGTAGAAAAAAGTTATGCGAAATACTATAGTCAAACAGGAGAATTAATCCACAAATAAGCTTAATTTACAACATTAAACTACTCCATTATTGAAGCGTTTGAGTATATGATGTAGGAACATTTATTACATTCATTCTCTCCATCAAGTTTCTACGAATACCCCATCAGAAGTAGAAAGCTTAAAGATCTAAACCACGATAGAATACATAGATTTTAAGCTGCCACATCCAAGAACGAAATATTAAAATAGCTCCCGCAGAGTTTATATAATGCTCCCTGAAGGGAGTGATAATTCTTGACTGTATTGCTAGGAGGATTGAGGAGAAGTTGAGGAGGGAGTCTGAGAGAATCGGGGTTTCAGAGGAGGAATTAATACTGGAGGCTCTATCAAAAACTCTTAATGAACCCCTCAACCCGGAGACAAGGTTTGAGATGCATCTAAAGCTTTCGGAGAAGTACTTGAGGGATGCTGAAGAACTCCTATCTAAGAAGGATTACGTTCAAGCATCCGAGAAGGCTTGGGGAGCAGCATCCCAAATGGTTAAGGCATTAGCTGCAAGAGAGGGAAGGGAAATTAGGAGTCATGGAGAATTGCATAGGTATGTTGCAGAGTTGAGTAAAGAGGGAGGGGATAGAGAGATCATGACGCTTTGGTTCTCAGCATCCTCCCTCCATCAAAACTTCTATGAGAATTGGTTTCCTGAGGAAGCTGTGAGAAGCGGTGTGGAAAACGTTAAAAGCTTCATAGAGAAACTGAGGAAACTTCTATAAAAGAAATGCTTAAAGAAGAATTAGAATATACCTTAAAGGATGGCTAAATGTCAATAGTATTTCACATAACTTTCTCTACTTATTTGATGTGGAGTCCATTCTTCATGTACCAATTCATCACGCATCTCAATATTTATACAGTAGTCCATAACTTGATTCGTCTTGTAAACTTAAGCTTGTGGTTTAATTCTCTTATTTGACCAGTCAATTGGGCTTAAGCTTTATTTGGGGTTCTCTCCTTATCCATGGTGAAACCATGTCTAAGGTTATTAAGTTTGTTAGGGAGGGAACCCCATTTATCTTAATTGTTTATTGCTTATATATATTTTCAAGAGCTGCTTCAGATATTTTAAGCTTCATAATATGTAGGAGTCATACATCTATACTATCGTGGTTTAGGTCTTTAGGCTTCCTGTTTCCTGATGTTCGTAGGAATGCTGGAGTATTACTTGTTGATGATACTAGGATTAAGATAGGTTCTAGAGGGAGGATATTGTATATTGCTTCGAGCCCTACTTGAGGAGGATCGTATACATGATGAATTTCGATGTTGCTAACATACTAACATCAATGGCATTCATTAAGAGGGTTAAGGCTATATGCGGCTCAAAAATAACTATATTGACTGATGGAGCTCCCTATTATAGGGCTTCATGCAAGATTCTCAATCTAAGACATGGATTATATAGTATTGAAGTTAGGAATTTAATGGAGAGGATAATAGAGTACGTTAAGGATAGAACTAGGCTATTCGATAACTACATGCATTAAGGATGAATGCGATGAAGAGCATGCGGATTCTAAAATCAATAATGATAATGATGAACGAATGGATAAATAGAAGAGTTAAAGCAAAGAATTCATAGAAAATACAATACCCATGATAAAGGTGATAAAACATGCTTAAGTTTACAAGACGACTTAACCCAGTGGAAAGGCTTAAAAGTAATCGTTATACTGAAAGGAACCATGTCTAAAGCAGCTTACGAGAATCTTGAAATAACGGTGGGAGACCATGAAAAGTATGGGGGGAAGCATGTAGTGATTCATAAGAATAGAATAATCTCTGAGGGCTTAAGCTCAGTTGAAGCTTTAAAGAAGGCTCTTGAAAAACATCCGGAGCTAAAATCGGAAGACTTGGAAATAACATACATACCATCTGGGGAGGCATTAATTCTTTAAAGTTTACATTTAAGTATGGGAGAAGAGTTATTTATCAAGGTTTCGGGAAACACTCATCATTTGATAGTGGGCGACCTTGAAGAGGGTTAAACTATCCTTTGCAAAGGGTTTAGAGGTTGAATTTGCTGATGGGGGGAGGGCTATTAAGCAGGTTGAGGAGTTTGCTGAGAAGGGTACTAGGTATCCAGTTGTTGTTTTCGGCCCTGAGGGCTGCGGTAAGTCTTCATGGCTTAAGCAGGCTGTTGAGGTTTTAAGAGAGGCTGGCTACGACACCATATACATCGACCCACTCCACAAGGAGTTTACTGCATATACTGAGGTTAAGGATGTTGTGAGGAGGCTGGCTGAAGCCGCATCTGAAGTTATTGGTGTAGCTGAGGTTAAGCTGGCTACATTAGCAATAGATGCGGTGAAGGAGCTGCTAAACATGAGGAGGGGGAGGGTAGCTATCCTCGTAGATGAAGTGTTTCAGATTATAGGGATTGAGAAGGCTGGAATATATGTTAAAACCCTATTAAACTTGATCGAGTATCCGCCGAAAAGCTATGAGGGTATGGTTGCAATAGTAGCTACAAGTGAGGGTATGACTAGGAGGGAGATTGGAAGGCATAGGTGGGCTTCACTGAGACCAATTTGGAATATGTCTAGGAGGGGGTTGAAGAGCTTTATGATAAGATACCAAATCCCAAACCGGAGTTGAGGATATCTGGAGATTAACTAGCGGAAACCCTGACATACTCTCAAAACTCTACCAAGCTGAGTGGAGTACTAACAGAGTTATTACTGAGCTTATTGGGAGTAAAGAGATCACATCCAGCTTTGTTGAGAAGTAGAGGAATTGGCTTGAGGAGGCTGTTGAAGACCCCGATAGCCTTTGGAAAGCTGATGCTCCGGAAGAACTCATAGCTAAGAACCTCATAGTCTACAACATGTATAATAGGGATCCATGGTTCTGGATAGATCAGCCACCATCGGAGAGAGATTTAGAGCTCGGCATCGGCAAGCATGTTGCCTGGCAGACACCACTACATAGAGAAGCTGTCAGGAGGGCTATGGCTTAAACATGGAAAACCAGTGAAACACTAAGTCAATACATATCCCAGCTCATCTACAACCACGTATGCTACAGCTTCAGGAATTAAATACGAGCAGGATCAAACTACACGATATACTATGGGAATACGTGAACTAAGGTGATTGTTAATGGAGGAGTTACTGCTTCAACTATGCCTACCTTACTTAGAAACCATGCTTATTGATGCTTGGTTTTGACGCTACTCATCCCTGCTCCAGCCTCCAAGCTACAATTTAGGGGAGGTTGAAACATTGAAAGTGGAAAAGTTAAGAAACCGGCTGAAGCTACTGAGAAAATCTCTATAAATTGGAGGAAACACGGAAATATATGGTTCCCCAAAAGAATTGTATTTGGCTACATCAATTTATAGAATGGTGATACGGGATGGAGGAGCAGAATAACAGATTCTAAGATTCCACGGGAAGCCAGTCATAAGGGTATGAGGATAGCTGTTAAGCTCATCCTAGATTCCGCTTGCCAATAGCTGGACGATCGAGGAAATATTAAAGAACCATCCTCAGCTGAAGAGGGAGAATATGATCGCCGCCCTAAAGTATGCTGCGAAACCCTGAAGGAAGAGAAGATCTATCCCCTGCCTTGATCTTAACAGATGAAAACCTACTCTTGAAGCCGTCAAGATTATGAGAAGGAAGGGCGTGGATATAGTTTCAGTAATATAGTTTCTGCTAGGCTTAAGCAGCATGGAGGTATTGGATCTAGCAAACAGAGCAGAAAAGCTACGCAAAATATAAAGTCATAAAATTTAATGAAGACTTTTCACTCCTCCATAAATGCCTCATCCCCAAGTTTTCAGCCAATTCATCCATGTATGCCTACAGTATTTCCTAAGCCCTTTCATCATCAATGTTTATGCCGAATCTGTATTTCCCTCCATCCCCAAATCCTCAACTAAACCGGACGTGGCAACTTAAGAAGTTGGATACAATATGTTAAGTTGCCAGGTTCACTAAACCAACCATAACATATACTAGGAACAGTAGGAAAGTTATGCAAAATACTATAGATACATATCAGTAGCAACAAGCATAAGCATATCTAATAAACCTGCAATTTAAACAACATTTTTATACTTCCCCTCTTAATTTATGATATGAGTGAGTTGAGTGCTGAGAGGATTGTTAAGCTTTTCGAGAAGGATGTAGGCTCACGTAAACGCCTAGCTGAGCTACTTGTCGTTGAACCTGACGTAAGACTAGCAATAATAAACGCAATAATTAGAGATGTAGCAACAAAGGAGGATATTGAGAAGCTAAGAGCAGCAACAAAAGAAGATATTGAGAATTTGAGGAAAGCGACAAAGGAGGATATTGAGAATCTAAGAAAAGCAACTAAAGAGGATATTGAAAATTTAAGAAAGACAACAAAGGAGGATATTGGGAGGCTTGAGGCTAGAATAAATAGCTTAGAGACGAGGATTAGTAGGTTGGAGGGTCAGATGAGCTTATTCGTGAAGCTTTTCATAGCATTCAATCTCCCAATACTACTAGGAATAATAGGAATGCTTCTAAAACTAGCATTTACAGGATAGCATCTGTCTCCTAGACTTTTAAAATCAACTATTAGAGTTCCGGCTTGGGTTAAGGGAGAGAAGATCATGGAAGATGTTGAAAAGCTTCTTGAAGAGAAGTATGGGGTAGTTAGTGTAGGAGCTCTTCGAAAAAGATTTAACGTAAAGGAGTTAAGAGAGGACATCAACATCTCTGAGCAAGATGCTCAGATGCTTAGAGAAGCCGAGAAGAAGAGGTTACGGGCCTCCGACAATACTTGATACTAGTCATCGACCGTATTAGGAGGAGAATGAGGATAGATGAGATGGTGACAGTAGTGACTTTAGCCGAGTTTCCATCCATCCTCGAATACGTGTCAGGGAAGCATCATTTACCCAACGAGAGACGATATGGATCTTACTGTCGAACTAAAGCTTAAATTGAGGTAGACCTAAACCCTCCTCAGACTTGCTGATCGCAGCAATCTGCATAAACCGAAATGAGGAGCTCGTAACGAAAGACAAGAACTTCCACGACATCGCAGAAGCCTCAAACCTTAAAATTAGGTTTAAGTAAAACTCCTAGCTACAGGCATGGCTTCACCACATTCTACGTGGAGCTTAGCTGAGGATAAGAAGGTTCCGAGAAACCATCCTAGGTTAAATGCTTCAAGATGCTGGTTTAAGCAGCTCCCCAGCAAGCAGGACTACTAACGCTCATCCTATCCTCCACCACTGGCTTAGACAATACTGAAACATACTATACTACTGCTTCCAGCATTACTCCTCCCGATTCTTTGAACCCATCCTCAACCCCCAACTTTATCTTCTTAAATGGTTGTGGTGATAAGGTTTAGGGTTGTTGATGTGAAGACACTTAAGGTTACGACCTTATGGGGAATTCTAAAAGTATATAAGCCTACTCCAATATTGAAATTGGAAGGTTTAAATATGTTGAGTGATGCTGGAGGATGTTTAAATGAGGAGGGTTAAGCTCAGCTTCACTACAGGTGTTGAGGTAAATTTCTGCGATAGGGAGGTAGCCATAAAGCAGGTTGAGGAGCTTGCTGAGAGAGGTACCAGATTCCCAATCGTTGTCTTCGGACCTGAGGGATGCGGTAAAACAGCATGGCTCAAGCAGACAGCCGAGATGCTGAGAGAATTGAACTACGAAGCAATATACATAGACCCAATACACAAGGACTTCATAGCCCACACAGACGTTGAGGAAGTAGTAAGGAAGCTTGCTGAAGCAGCTTCGGAAGCTGTTGGTGTTGCTGAGGTGAGGCTTGCTACGTTAGCTATAGATGCTGTTAAGTGGCTTATAAGCAGGTGGGGTAGGGGTAGGGTTGCCGTCCTAGTTGATGATGTATTCCAAGCAATAGGGATTGATAAGGCAGCAAGATACGTTAAAGCCCTCCTAGGATTGGTTGAGTATCCTCCTGAAGGATACGAGAAGATAGTGGTAATAGCAGCTACAAGCGAGGGAGCCTCCAAGAGAGAGATTGGGAGGCATTTGTGGGCTACTATTAAGCCGATGTGGAACATGAGCAGGAGGGGTTTCGAGGAACTGTATGAGAAGCTGCCTGGCTCAAAGCCGAGGTTTGAAGATGTTTGGGCTATAACCGGCGGTAATCCAAGAATTCTCTCCCAGCTTTACGAGGCAAATTGGGATGTGGATACAGTTACTGCATGGCTTATCAGAGCGAAGGAGTTAACCAAGGACTTCGTGAAGAAGTGGGGGACATACCTAAGGAGGGTGGTTGAAGATCCTCAAAGCCTATGGGAGGAGAACTTCCCAAACGACTTCAGGGAGGAGCTGATCGCGAAGAACCTCATAGTATACAACATATATGATAGGGACACAAGATTCTGGATAGATGAGCCCCCGCCTGAAAAGGACTTAGAGCTCGGAATCGGTAAGGATGTTGCCTGGCAGACACCACTACATAGGGAAGCTGTCAGGAGGGCTATGGCTTAAGAATGAAGCAATTACTGAAACGCTAAGAATCAATACATACCCTAATCCATGATTAGCAGTAGGATGCGAAGTTTACAGAATTTTCAACTAAACTCTTAGACGAGATTTATGAAACTTATCTTGAAGTTTAAAGCCAACTTCAAAACCATTTTCAAGTTATTTGGAAGAAGCTTATTTGATTTTTGTTAAAGGTTTTCTTTCTCTTTTAAAGAACAAGAGAAATCAGTAAGGAAAGTTTATTCAATAGACGTAGGACTAGCAGACGCAATGGGTTTTAGATTTAGTGAAAACAAGGGGAAGTTGATGGAAAATTTGGTTGCTATAGAATTTATTAGGGAAAAACTCTTAACCCAAACTTAGAAATCTATTATTGGAAAGATTATCAATAAAGAGAAGTTGTTTAAAAGAAGGATTAGAAATTAAGCAACTAATTCAAGCTACTTATGCTTCTAGCAAGGATGAAGTGGAAAAGCGTGAGATCAAATCTTTGGTTAAAGCTTCTGAATTGTTGAAGTGTAAAAATCTGCTAATTTGGGATTATGAAGATGAATTACGAATTGAAATAAAATTGTTAAATTCATACCTTTGTGGAAATGGCTTTTAAGTTAATTTTCTTACGGGTTAAGTAAGTATTTTTAATTAATATTCCAACATTTGTGATTTTAAAAATTAGATATTTAAAATAGAAAGCTTTTTATGAAAGCTTTCTAATATTGCGTATATGCTTACCAAGGAAAGGATGAAGGAAGTGATTTTAGAACAAAAAGAAGATGTAGAGGGGATACTCAAGAGAGAGAAAATAATAGAAAGAGAGCTGCTGCAAAACCTGCCAAAGTTTTTAGGTTATCCAAATGTTTTAGCTATTCTTGGAGTTAGAAGATGTGGAAAATCTATACTTTCATGGCAAGTTTTTAAAGACCAGGAATTTGGATACATAAATTTCGATGATGAAAGGTTGAGAGGTTTAAAAGCAGAAGATTTGAATAACGTTCTTCAAGCTTTCTACGAGTTGTATGGAAGCGACTTGGAAAACCTACTCTTGGATGAGATTCAAAACGTTGAGGCTTGGGAGCTATTTGTGAATAGATTGAGAAGAAGTAGAAAAGTGATAATTACTGGTAGTAACTCAAAACTTCTATCAGGCGAGCTAGCAACTCATTTAACTGGGAGGCATGTAGACTTTACATTGATGCCATTTAGTTTTAGGGAATATCTAAATTACAATGATGTAAGCTTAGAAGCAATAACAACTGCAAAAAGAGCGCAAATTTTTAGGCAGCTTCAAAGCTATTTGAAGGACGGAGGATTTCCTGAATTTCCGAAATTCGGAAAAAAGATTCTCAGAACAATTTATGAAGATATAGTGAGAAAAGATGTCGTTGGAAGGAAAAAAATTAAAAAAGAGGAGGAGCTGCGGAAAGTTACAAGGTTTTTGATTAGCAACTTTTCAAATGAATTTACCTATTCTTCCTTGAAGGAGATTACCACAACCAAACATCTTTCCACAATTTCTGACTGGGTTCATGGATTGGAAGAAGCTTATTTAATAGCGAAATTAGAAAGATTCTCATTTAAGCTAAAACAAAGCTTCATCGCACCAAAGAAGGTTTACTGTATTGATAATGGATTAATCGGCGTTGTGGGATTTTTAACAAGCGAAAATACGGGGAGATTGATGGAGAACCTAGTAGCCATAGAGCTTCTAAGAAGGAGAAACTACTGGTTTGACGATTGGGAAATCTACTATTGGAAAGACCATCAACAAAACGAGGTAGATTTTGTTGTTAAGGAGAAATCAGCCATAAAACAATTAATTCAAGTAACTTACGCATCTAGCAAAGATGAAATTGAAAAAAGAGAAATTAAATCCTTGATAAAAGCAAGCGAATCGCTTAAGTGCAAAGATTTACTTGTGATAACTTGGGACTATGAAGATGAGTTGAAAATTGAAAACAAGAAGATTATTTTCAAACCTTTATGGAAATGGTTGTTAGAATATGTGTGAAAATAAACAGTTTTCCAATACTCTTAATTTCCCATTTAAATTCTAGGCTAACCGTTACGTCTTGTAAACTTAAGCTTATGGTTTAATTCTCCTATCTGACTATAGTATTCCGCTAAAATTCTTTCACTACTGTTTTCTATTTAGTATCTGCTTGCCTTCATGTTTAATTTGTAATCCCCTTCACTCTTAAAGCTTGAGCAGATAGACCTAGCATATACTCAAGAAACCTATAGAATTAAATGAGAAATATAATTCTTAAGCTGAGTAATGACTACTTTCATCGGGTAATCATAACTTAAAGGTATTTAGATAATTTGTTTCATGATGGGGACGTATAGTCTACCTTAATTCTAAATGGCATATACGATTGAAGACTTAATTTAAATAATGACTTCCTACATGCACATACGTTCTTATTTATGAATGTTCTGAATACCTCAATAAATTAAAGCTTTATTTTGGTGGGAGAGGTTGAGGATCTATAGAGTATTGAGGATAAGGAGTTTAAGGGTGAATTGCCGTGAAGATATTCTTCGATACAGAAGCATCATTCACCATTCTTGGGAGGGATGCTGCTGAGAAGATCGCTATATTCCCCCACCAGAACTTTTACGAAAACTGGATGCCGGCTAGAGAAGTTGAACCCGCAGTAAAGACGTTAAAACATTCATGGAGAAACTTAAAGCAATCCTCCCACAAAAAATCTGACTTATCTAAGCTTTAGATACAGCACCACATAAACAACAATTCCTGTATGTGCGGTTTGAATCATCTTGAATTATCGCTGCTCCAAGATAATTCTCCGAGCCTCTAATACCATTTTCTCTATAGCTGGCATTCTCTTCCCCACATCTTCAGGGTCGAATTTAGCCTCATGGAATCCCCAAACATGTAGAGCCCATGCTTTATCCCATGAATCGAGGAACCACTCCCCCAATTTCCCAGATATCTTTAAGACAGCCTTCTCAAGCTCTGCAGCTGTCCATCTACCTCTCTCATCAACCCTCTTAATGATGTCGCTTAAGCTGAACCGTACTGTAAGCGCCTTCACAACCTCCTCAGCAACTTTATACAGCTTTCCACTGGCTTGAACAGGGTCTTTACCAGTAAGAGATTTACCCTCACCAAAGTATCTTAAAGCAAACTCAAGATGCTGCCTAGCATCAAGCTCCATACCCACACCAACCAATAATTCTACCTATGAAAATAAGCCTTACTACTGTAAAACTTGGAAGAAACACATGTACAAACAATCTTCATTGACTACAGTATCCCACTAACTTTTCTACATTCTTGAGTATATGTTATTGTTGATCTGCTTGAGGATGAAGAAACTAAAATCCAACATAGCAGATGCCCAGCATGGAAACAGTAGTGGAAAGCTTTAGCGAAATACTATAGTCAAATAGGAGAATTAACCTAAGCTTAAGTTTACAAGATACAGATTCAGGGCTAAGCTTATATACGTATGTACGTATATACGTATGATGACTAAGAAGAAGCTTACTTTAAGTGTTAGGAAGGATTTGTTGGATGAAGTTAAAAAACTTGCCGCCATTGAGGGGAGGAGTTTAAGTAGTATTATTGAGGAGTATTTTGAGTATGTGGTGTTTGGGAGGTGGGCTGAAGCATTATGTAGGGATTTGGATTTAGGAGGCTTAGAACCTAAAGACGAGTTTGATGTTCCGAGGAGTAGGCCTAGAGGGTTGGATGCAGCTAGGATGGTGAGGGAGTTGAGGAGGAGACGGGGTGAGGGTATTAGCGTTGAGTAGGGCTGAAGAGATATACTACTTGGATACTAGCGCTTTGGTGAAGAGATATGTTGAGGAGGCTGGTAGTGAAGTTGTTGATAGCATATATGAGTGTGCTTATAAAGGTGTTAAGACGCTATCCTTCTCCTACTGGAATATTGCTGAGGCGGTTGTAGTATTTGATAAGTATGCGAGGAAATTGGGGCTGGATGCCGGGAGGGTGGTGAGGGATATGCTGGGGGAATTCATGACCCTCTCGAGACTACATAGGCTTGTGGTTGTTAGTGTAAGTCCATCCATCCTCCGATCCTCCATAGAACTAGTACTGAAACACCACATTTACGTAGCGGATGCCCTCCAGATAGCTTCAGCTAAGAAGGTTAATAGCTCCATAGTGGTCACGGGAGATAAGGAACTCGCCAGCATAGCAGAAGCTGAAGGCTTAAAAACACTATATGTAGGCATACAAAGCCAAAAGGAGACCGACACTGTATATGATGTAGGATAGTAAAAGTTGTTAAATCATTTGCTCATAGCTTATATATTTCTAAGATATGAGGTCTGCTCCACATCATATATGAAGATTTTTCTTTTTAGAGCTTACACCTGTAATTCAGTTTACTTAATGATACTTATAACAATTACGTGCGAACAAATGTTTAGCAAGATAAATTTAAATATTAAGTTTTAATTATTGAAACATGAAGGAAAATCTGAAATCTATAGAAGAATATCTTGAAAGAACAGACCCCTTCGATATACCTTTAGATAAATACAGGTCTCTCACTAATAACGAAAAGACTCGCAGTTTAGTTTACCGTATGGTAATGGAACGACTTTATGAATTATATGCTGAGTGGATTGAAAATGAGTTTAGAAAGAGAAGAAACGAACCTGCTAGATCTTTATTGGTTTGTGACAGAAAGGTTATTTTCCATCTAAAGACGAATATGGACCATCTGGAAAATATATTGCTGAGATTGAAGAAAAAATGGGTAAGCCTTGTTACCTTTTATCAGAAGAACCATTAATAGAAGAAAAAGTAAGTTGGCAATATTTAGGAGAAGGGGATTACTATCCTACCATCGAGATCTATCTTGGAAATAAAAATTGGCATAATCAAAAGTATTTAATGATGGTGTTAAAATTAGAAGTGACTTTGATACAGAAATCCTAAATATGCTGTTTTCAATGAAGATGATTGCAAGATAGTTAGCGATAAACCAGAGAAAGTAGGATTTCGAAGATATTTAGGAAAACCATATTTTACTACCTAAGACCTATGAAAATTGGGGTAAAAAATGAAAAAGTAGGACGCTGCTTAGAAAAATTAGTTGAAGGAGTTGATAACTGGGATGACATAACCAAAAATCCATATAAAATTGCTAATCCTAACAGAGAAGGTTTTGTGGGAAGAGATTTAACACTTAAATTGTTTGTTAAAATTGTTTTGGATCCTAAAGCTAAAGAATCTATCTGGGAACTTCTGTAGGAGATTACCTAAGGGTTAAGTATTAGAAAGATAATTAACTAACCATGCTAAAAGATTAACTTGATTGGACGTGGCAACTTAGGAAATCAGATACAATATGTTAAGTTGCCAGATCCACTTGATTGTATCAAAATTTAAATATTGGTATAACTCATAGGGAGGTCAGAGCCGCACTGTAGGAAATAAAGCTTAAACAGCGAAATATTAAGAAAGCCGAAGGATTTGAAAAACTTCATTTAACTTCTTAATTTTCCAATTTGTTGAAGTTTTTTCTTGCGGGTTTTGAACTATTTTAATTGTTAAGATTCCTATGGATGATGATGGATCAACATCAATCCTCCTAACCCACCTCCAAGCTGTTTAGAAATCCTATGCTAGATAATGCTCCACCTCCTAAGACTTGAAAGCTGAATGCAGCGTCTTGTAAACTTAAGCATTATCTGGGGTTTCTCTCCTTATCTATGGTGATTCTATGTCTAAGGTTGTTAAGTTTGTTAGGGAGAGAAACCCATTTATCCTAATTGTTTATGGTGCTTAATATTTTTCGTTCATATTCTTCAAGAGCTTCTTCAGATATTTTAAGCTTATAATATGTAGGAGTCATACATCTATTCTATCATGGTTTAGGTCTTTATGTTTTCTATTTCCTGATGTTCGTAGGGATGCTAGAGTCTTTGGTTGATGATACTGATTAGATAGGTTCTAGGGAGAGGATATTGTATATTGCTTCGAGCCCTACTTGAGGAGGATTTATGCATGATGACATTCGATGCTGCTAACATATTAACATCAATGGCATTCATTAAGAGGGTTAGAGCTATCTGCGGCTCAAAATAATTATACTAACTGATGGTGCTCCATACTATAGGGCTTCATGCAGAATTCTTAACTTAAGGCATGGAGTATACAGTCTTGAAGTTAGGAATTTAATGGAGAGGATAATACAGTTAAGGATAGATAGCTATTCGATAACTACATACCATGCATTAAGGATGAATGTGATGAAGAACATGCGGAAATGATTCTAAAATCAATAATTATAATGCTGAACGAAACATGGATAAATAGAAGGGTTAAAGCAAAGAATTCATAGAAAATACAATATCCATGATAAAGGTGATAAAAAATGCTTAAGTTTACAAGACGGAATGCTAAAGTATATAAGCCTGCTCCAATATTGAAGCGGGAAGGCTTTAAATGTATTGAGTGATGCTGGAGGATGTTTAAATGAGGAGGGTTAAGCTCAGCTTCGCTGACCTAAAGGTGGATTTCTGCGATAGGGGGTGGGCTCTCCAACAAGTGGAGGAATTTGCTGAGAGGGGTACTTGGCACCCCATAGTTGTCTTCGGACCTGAGGGATGCGGTAAAACAGCATGGCTCAAGCAGACAGCTGAAGCATTGAGGGAGCTTGGCTACGAGGCAATCTACATAGACCCCATGAGGAAGGACTTCATAGCCCACACAGATGTAGGGGAGCTTGTCAATAAGCTTGCTGAAGCAGCCTCAGAAGCTGTCGGAATCGCTGAGGTGAAG
>Ga0080004_1136030_pt1 | contig 29083 bp, 45 predicted proteins | sample WasSprMetagenome_FD_69207 | JGI IMG/M metagenome (GOLD analysis project Ga0080004, IMG submission 69207) | Sulfidic aquatic microbial communities from Washburn Spring, Yellowstone National Park, USA - WS (SPADES assembly) (version 2) | ecosystem: Environmental > Aquatic > Thermal springs > Hot... | reverse complement strand
GGGCATAAATGAGATGAACAGTCTGATGAATAACATGGGCCTCGAGGTGAGCCCGACAGTCAGGGGGCCCGTCATGCTTACGGTCAGCGTAAATGTGGCTGGGACAAATGCATCACCAGAAGAGATAGCCAAGGCCGTGAGTCGAGAAATATTACTGAGGCTGAGAGGAATAGGGGCATGATGGGGGAATTATTGAAAAAATGGAAAAATAGATTAAGCATGGCGTTCATATTCCTAGCGTTTTTTGTCTTAGTTGATGAATATGTCAAGGAGAGCTACATATTTGATTTTCATGATTTTTATGCATCATTCCCAACTCATGAACAACTATTCATTGTTTTCTTGATTGTTGGATTGATTCTGGGGCTGAGAAGATGGGCATAAAGCTTGAAGTATATGACGGCACAAATTGGGTCGACAAGACGGGAAAAATGGTTAGCTTTACTCATGGATTAACCTCAAGAGAGCTGGAGAAGATAGATTTTACATTGGTTAATGATAGTGTAAGTGTAGGCCAGCAGGTCAGGGCCAAGCGTGGCGATACTGTATTTTTCGAGGGAATAATATACAATATGAGTAAGCGTCATGAAAAATATGTTGAGACTAGGGCATCGGCCTACAGCAACCTGATTCTCTATGACAGGTATTATGCCTATCGCTCATACTCCACAGGCATGACTGCGGGCGCAATCATAAAAGACTTGGCATCACTCGAGAGCGGAGTTAACACCGCTAACGTTGATGATGGGCCAAGCCTCACGGCTAACTGGGATATCGAGAACCAGATAGTTCTCAAAGTGTTTCAAGACATAGCCAAGGGCACAAACTACTATATTCGCATGAAGCCGGGCAAATACCTATACTACAGGCCCAAGACCACATCAACGCCAATATATACAATTACGCAAAACAACATAATTTCGGCCGAATATTCGGAGGATAGATGGAAGCTCAAGAACAGGGTTATCTATCTCGGCGCAAATGGGCAAATACTGGCCGACGTCTCTGAGGGAGCAGGCGACCTGCCCATTATCATTAGCGACCCATTCCTGACCGATGCCACAGAGGCCCAGAGAAGGGCGCAGATAAGGCTGGCTTTGAACAAGGAGTATGGCCGCCAGCTTCGGGTAGTCATGCATCAGAACGATTTTGAGTCAAGTGGGATAGACCTCTTCAGCACAGTGGCCGTGAATCTGCCCTCACTGGGCATAAACGAGAACATGTATGTTGTTGAGATCAGTTATGACCCCAAGAGCCTGAAATACACCTTGACGCTCGGCGGGAGGCTTGAATTATTCGAGGAGTATCTGAGCGAGGCGATGGGTGGAGACGTGGCCGCTAGATTTGGGCAAAAAACAAGTGTTGCTGAAGTTATTGGCTCTGTCTCGTTGCAAATTGAAGAAATAAGTAAGAGGTCAAATTTATTAACACAACCTACACTTTTTCTTTATTATATTAAGCCTCCTATTCCATATCAAGATGCTCAAAATGTTTTTCAGGATACGGATGGCATGCTTAAGCTCATATCAGGCGCCACAAGTGGGACAGTGAAGATACTCATCAAGCCGATAGGAAGTAGTGATTTATTTTGGAGACAGTTAATATATAGTATTGACCCAGGCGGGGGTAGTTATCAGGTCGATTTATTGCTGGGGTCTAAGACGATTAAGAACAATGCCTCAAGCCCGTATAGGTTTAACTATGTTGTCTTGAGGAATAGCCTAGCCGAGGGAGATGCCTCAAAATGGGGCGCAACAACAGGCGCAACCATAGAGGATTCAGGCTTGTCGATAATCACTCGGTATAGCCTAAAATGTAGCTACGCTTCTAGCTTTCAGGTGTGGTATCCTTCTGGAAAGAACTGGGGCAAGGACTTATCAGAGGTTTCATACTTCATGTTTTGGATATACTCTAATATCGATGCGACAATATACGTGAGGCTGGCTACCAATGACAATAATTATTACAGAGCCAATACTACCGCTAAGGCAGGCAAATGGATTAAAAACATTATTCCTTTATCTTCATTCATTGCGACGGGCTCGCCCTCTTGGAGCAACATCAACTATATAATGTTCGAGTTTCCAAACGGGACATTTTATCTAGATTTTGACTATGTATTTGCGCCAATTCTTAACGAGGAATTAACAGTAAAGATAACTCTTAGCCGTCCGAGTGCTCAGGCCACATCTCCAACTGTGAAGAATATTAGGCTTGAATATGGTGATTGGTTGACATGAGTAGCATAATCAGGATAGCGGATGTTGGACGGCCGGGACAACTGGTTTATACTCCTAATATTACCTCTATTTTAGACCAACTCTATGATTCTTATGTTATGCGGTTTAAGGTATATGTAGATTATCGTTACACCTATGAGACAAGCTATGAAAAAACGGCTTATGGAAGCTTTACGATACCTAGTACCGTATGGGGAAGCCCCGTAACCTCTATCTATCATTATTTCCAAATTGATTATCAAACAAAGACAGGCGGCTGGACTGGTTGCTCTTATGTAGTTATCGATGGGGAAAGCACATCAGAATTTGGTACTACTTCGACCTCATGGGTTTCTCGAAGGACGCGAATAATTAAGTATCCATCGGGCTCGACGATTAAATGGGAGCTATGGATGAAAAATACGTCAGGAAGTTATAAATGCGAAGTTCAAAACCTATACATCAAATATACACCTATTTGGGTAAGTAACACAATTCAGAGCACACAACTAGGCATAAATGCATTATTGACTAGGGCAGTGATACCTCCATCTGGCGGCATAATTATTGATGATGAATATTCATATCATAATTCCACGACTTCAACGATAGAGTTGAAATTTGATAATTTACCATTCAATAAGCTTGATTTTTCCCCAATTATGTGGACAATAGTAGAGTATGTTAGGGTCGAGTAATATGCCGAAAGTAGAAGTCATTGATTTTGAGACAGGACTACCACTCGAAGTAGCTAAAAGGCTTAGGGAAAAGCTCGAAAAATATGAGGAAAAAATAGCGTCGCTCGAAGCGGAGAAAAAACTCCTGCAAGACAGACTCAGCCAATATGAAGGCCAGATAAACCAGCTTATGAAAACTCTCGATAGCATAAGTCTCGATGTCCAGATGCTAAAAACCAATTCGGCATCAATAGATAGCTCAAAAGCTGTTTAATTTTATGATGAAAAGACTTTTATATTGTTTAGGAAATATTATACAATTCGCCTCGCAATTATTATTAGCGGGCAGTTGCGCCATGCTTTCGGCTCTGCATACCACACCTCGACTATTTTCAGGTCAGGGAGAGAGAACCACCAAGGCGCATTAAATATCAGTTTTCCGCCCGGCCTAAGCAGGTCTCTCAGGCTCTTCATCAGTTTTGGCCGAAGATGATAGGGCAAGTGCCAAGGCGGGTCAATCACTATGCACTGAAATGATTCAGGACAAAAAGGTGGGTTAAAAATGTCTCCGCATATTGTTTTACTATCCTTCGCATAGTATAGGTCAAGCTTGACGTCTCCAACATCCGAGTCTCCAGAACAGGCATGGAGGCAGGGATGCTCCATCTGGCTCTGGATGAAGTCTTCGACGTCTTTCGGCCATGACCAAGCCTTCTTGAAATTGTATTTATGCTTACTTTTTGGGTTCATTTCTTAGGCGGTTTATAGTTTATCCAGACGTACTCGCTCCGCCTTTTTCTCTTTCCGCCAGTCTGGTGAGAATTCGGCAAAGTTGTAATGACTGTAAACCTGATTTTTTTCCATCCCTTCTCCTCAAGCGTTTTATATATCTCGTTATCATACCCGCAAAGCATGGCCTTGCCCTCAATGCCTAACAATACATCGACCAGTCTTTCATGATCCTCAATCGACATTTCTAAAAGTTCAGTCCTGACCCTGACCGTGTGATGGACGTATGGCGGGTCGCAGAAAAAGAAAGTATCAGGCGTGTCATAGCGCCTAATCACTTTCTCAAAGTCATCATTCTCGACTTGGACATTCCTTATACGTTCATGAAACTCGGGAAAATAATCAATAATATAATGAAAACTAATCTTTCTTTGTTTTTTGGAATAGCCCCACGCATCGTTTTTACCGCTGAAGCTCTGCCTAATCGTAACGAAGAATCGTCGGGCCCGCTCCACGTCGTCTATTTCTGGGTCATGTAGGTTTTCTCGGCAAAAGTTCCATTCCTCTCTCGAATACGGCGTTAAGTATAGCAACTCCTGAAGGCGCTTAGATTTTTCGGGATCGCGGAGAACCCTGAAGAAATTAACCAAGTCTCCATTGATGTCGTTATAAACCTCTATTCTTGATGGGGGCTTGCGGAAAAGAAGCTGTGCGGCCCCTCCAAAGACTTCAACATAAGTAATATGCGGCGGAATGAGTGGAATAATCTTAGATGCTAAAAAATATTTGCCGCCGGGATGACTAAGAGGCACTCTTCCCAATTCTTTATATTTTTGTGGGGAGATAAGTAATATTTCTCAGATTTTTATCAAGTGTGCATAAATAGAAAATGGAATGTTTGGCCGAAAAAACGAAGAAGAGGGAATGGTTGTAGGGGGCATCAGCTTAGTCATTCAGGACTCTGGCGACGACGTATTAATCAAGGCGAAGTGCCGAAAATCTGAGATAAAATACCTCATACAAATCATCATGGATAGGCTGAAAATGTATGAAGAAGAGCCAGCTGGCACAGCTCGTCCTAGACTCCGCAGACACGGGCATTAGTCTCTACGATTGGCAAAAGCGATGGCTAGATGACGAAAACAGATTCAGGATAATGCTCAAGAGCCGGGCCGTGGGTGGCTCATTTCTCATAGCGCTTGAGAGCTTTCTGGATTCTCTGCTTAACTCTAACCATACCACTCTTTTGGTCAGCTTTTCCATGAGGCAGTCGCTTGAGCTATTCAGAAAAGTCAAGGAGCACATCAATACGTGGAGAGGCATCAGAATTAGAGTCGGCGAAGAGACATATACATTTACGGCCACGTTAAGCGAAACAAAGACTCAGGTCGAGTTCCAGAATGGTAGCAGAATTACTTCGCTTCCCAATAATCCCGACGCCATTAGGGGCTACCGAGCTGATCATGTCTATGTGGATGAGGCCGCCATGTTTAAAAATGACTTCGAGATCAAGGCCGCAATAATTCCAACCATAGCGGGCAAGGAGGGACGCCTATCCCTCATCTCCACGCCTAAGGGAAAGAGGGGATGGTTCTACGAGGCATGGACAAGCGACGTATTCAGCAAGCATGAAGTTCACTACAGCATGGCCCCGCACATCACTAAGACTGACTTAGAGGGTATGCGGGCCAGCCTAAGTCCACTTGAGTGGGAGCAGGAAATGGAGCTGAAGTTCATTGATGAAATAAATGCCCTATTCCCGTATGAGTTGATTCTGGCATGCACAGATGACTATGAGCCTGAATTGAGGCAATACAGCGAGCCAATTTATCTTGGAATAGATTTCGGGAGATACCGAGACTCGACCGTGATATGCGCCATCGAGAAGGGAGAAAAGCTAAGAGTAGTGTTTCTTGAGGAGATGCTGGGCGTAGATTTTAATACCCAGCTCTCAACTATTCATAAAATAATAGAAATTCTTAGGCCCATTGGGATAGCGATTGATAAGACGGGCATGGGCATACCCCTATTTGATATTTTGTCCCGCACTTATCCGCATATCGAGGGAATAACCTTCACGGTAAAAATGAAGACTGCATTGATAAATATGCTCGTAAATATATTCAGCAATAAGAAAATAATCATTCCAACACATGAAAAACTAATTAATCAATTAAGGCAATTCCAGAGGACAGGCGCACCTGAGGGAGAGCATGACGACTACGTTATGGCCCTTGCATTGGCTATACATTCGGCAATAACGGGCCCGCAGAGAGGAGCAATAAAAACGGGATGGGAATTCTAGGCCTTGGCTAAGGCAGTTGATAGGAAGCCGTAGAGCTTTCGGGTCAATGCAAGTAGGCCCATCTGAAGCAGTATGTTTGCAGTGCTCTCAATTGTTAGCGGTAATCCTGCACAAGTCAAGAGCCACGATACTAGGCCGATTATTGCGCCCTGAATAACAGTCGTGACAAACTGGGCTGGGTCAAAGGTTGCCAGCTCAATTATCTGCTCGATTGCCTCATCACTCAATTTCTCGCTTGATTTCAATGCGAGATTTGCCTGAGACCTATTCCTCGCATAGCCAACTAGGGCGTAGATTATGCCCGCAACAACTCCATGAACCAAACTACTAATTATGTCCAGCATTTCGAGAAAAAATCGAATTATATGTTTATTTCCCTGAAAATCTTTTCCTCCAGCTCGCTATATATCTCCTTGAACTCCTTTTCCTTTAGCCAAGGCTTGGACATCTGGAGAATAGATAACATTTCATCAACACTAATGTCTGCGTATCTTTCCTTGATCATGAGAATGCTAGTGGCTACCTCAAGCCATCTCTCAGAGTGGTCAATAAACCACAGCAACGACATGAGTTTTCTTTCATCTATATTTGGCGCAATATTTTCAATTTTTCTCCCAAATCTTGAGGAATATGGGCCATCAATGTAGGTCTCAAACTCGTAATGGGAAAAGGGATAGATGCGCATTAATTTTAGCAAATAGGCGGCCTTATGCACCCGCAATATAACTGGCCTTAACTCTTCTATGTCTTTTCTGGTTACATTGAACAGTCCTAATAGCCATGCTTCATTCATTATTAATGAGAAAAAATATACAATTTATTTATTCTGAAAAGCCCTGTTCCTGTTTTTGGTCGGCTTGCATCTTCTTGAGCTGTGCATAGAGAATAGCCTGCCCCAAAATTACCATTGCTTTAGGATCAATGTCCGCTACAAGCTCGACGTCGGCCCTAAACGGAAAACATGCCAAGACCTCGCCGATCTTCTCGATGAGCTTGATTATTTCCTCTCCACCCATAGTCTCGGAATAGTTCAGCCTGATTGCGATGACTACGGAGCCCACAGCCGAAGCCCCATCTCGGTCTTTGGCATGGCATAATAATTAATCAGACTGCACGGCCGCAGGACGTTTGCGCATACCAATCCAAGGGCCTCGGCCTCCCGCTCAACTAGTAGACTCATACCTACCCACGGCCAAACCAATCAGCTTATTAACCTCAAAAAACATAAATAAACCCAAGACCCAAAATAACAACAAGTGATGATAGAGGAGTGGCGAAAAGCCGAGAAGGCCTTGACGCTATTCGGAGAAGAGGATGAAGGCATAGAGGACATAAAGAAGATCAGCGAGCTTGAGAACGAGGTTGCTGAGCTGAGGAGGATTTTAAGCGGGCTCTTATCTCGGCTAGAATCATCTCACAGTAGGCCAGCCGCCTCAATGCATCCCTAACAGCATCACACATCTCGCACATCCCTATACCCACTTCGAGACAACAAATATAGCCTCCTCAATCATCTTCATCGCTTCATTAATGTTATTGTCTTCAAGATACATCCTCGCCGCCCTGAGATAGTCAAGAATAAGCGAGAAGTCCTCAATCATCATGAAATACTCATCACTACTCATTCCTCGCCCTCCGCCCCAGCATGGTTAATACATCACTCCACTTCAGGCCGAGCAGTTTTAATGTATTATCAATTGCCTGCAATGCCTCCCTTGAATAGTCTTTTCCATCATCATCAACAAGTTGTATTAGTTTGTTTTTTAACAGATATGCGAGAGACCAGTTCAGAGAGTCTTCCTGCCAATGAGGTAGATATGCTTTCCTGAACTCCTCCTTTGCCTCCTCGGTATCTATGAGATACTGCACTTCGCCTTCAATGAAGATTGGTATTCTATTTTCATTACCCAATCACACTCACCTCAAGACAAATTTTTGGGGCTTGTTTTATTATCGTCAAACCTTGATTTTCTGGATGAACTGCTCGGCCTGAAGCCAGATGTCTCTAAGCGTCAATGCTGGCATTGTCTTTTTGACTGCCATGGCCAGCAGTGCAATAAGCTCTATTGTATTCATCGTAGTTAGGTGGGCCTGAGCCAGAGTTTTACTCATACGCATGTTTTCTGGCACTATTGCGTTGAAGCTAAGCATTATTGGGCCATAGACCCTGCTTACGCCCTCATACAGCTCGACCCTCAGCCTCGGAGTGGCATTTTTGAATCCGCCTTGGGGTAAATCGACCCAGCCAATCGTGGCCACCCTATCCTTGTCAAACAGCTCGATGTTCTTTGCCGACGGCTCGGGAAATTTTAAATCGGCATCCTCGCATAGCAATGCTTGGTTTATGTTTATTATTCTTCGACTGGAGCTTAGCCTCATTCCACCGTTACCCAGTGCGGAGAGAACTCATACGTTACCAAGTCGTCATTAATGTTGAACTTGTTTTTATCAACCTCAAGCTCAACTATGCCGATGTCCGCAGTATAGTAGCCCCTCGACTTGGCATACTCAGTTGGCAACTGCCAGCTAGGTGTGGTAAAGCCATAGAACCTGACAGATTCCTTGATGAGGTTATGAATATGCGTATGCGCCCTAACCACTACATTGTAGCCTCTCGAAACATGAAACTTCAGGTCTTCCATGAATAGCTTCCAAACGTCTCTCGCCAATGGAGTGTAGCGATAATGCGGAATAACGCTAATGCCTACTTGGTGCTTCGCATGTAGCTTCAGCCTATGCTTCTTAATGTCTAGGCGCAAATCAACTTGGCTGGCCCTGTCCTTTGACCATCGGCTAACGTATTGGACATTAGGCAATTTTCTAGCGATGAACTCCTCTGCATGAAGGCCCTCGACCGTAACGTGGTAGTCAGTGCCCCTAATAACATAAATTTTCTTTGCATGCCAGACATCGATGAAGAGTTTTAGAAACACGTCTATCTGATCCATTACGTTCTGCAACAACAGGGTATGATAGTTCTGCTTTCTCTGAGGGCCGTCTATTAGGTCGCCCATGAGGATGAGAATGTCTGGGGGAGAATCCTTAGGCGCATGAGCCTCGGCCATCGCATACCAATACGATAGCAGTTTTTTCTGTATGCGATTCGAAGTGATTTCTACGCCCGTCTCGGGATTAACGTAATGGTCTGGAAAAACCGCATGCGAAGAGCCTACATGAACGTCTCCAAGGAATAGTATCCTCATTTAAACAGGTAAAGAAAATCAAAATAAATTAATTCGAGAAGTTATGACCTTTCACTCCAATGTCCTCGATTGTGAATGTAGATTAGATAATCCAAAACTTCTCTTGATATTGCGGTTAGCTTTTGGCCGCACTCCGGGCACACCCACGTCATCACTAGACGACCACCCCATACTTTTCTGGATCGACTCTTTTGCCGTCGGCCCGCTTCTCCCTAACCTTTTTGACATAGCGAGAGTGCCGCCTGAGGGGTCGGCCGCAGAATGGGCAAATTAGCCGTCCTAGTGATTTCCGCTTAAAGGCTATGTCACAGAGCGAGCAATAGACATAGCCCTCGTGATACATGTAGCTTTTGCGTGGCCGAAACTCTAGTTCAAGCATGAATAAGCAAAAACAAAAATTGTTTTTTACTTCGAGAACTATTCGACGAATTTTTGCAGATACCTAAGCAATATATCCAAGTCCCTAAGCGGGATGACTATTTGATCCTGCATGACGCCCCTCTCATTCTCTCTCCTAATGACGATGCTCTGATCTTTGGGATAGATGCAGTAATTGTATTCACGTCCCTTGATCTTTGTCTCGCCGATCGGCTCGCTTACCTTCTCAATCACCTTCTTCACAATCTTCTCGACCTCCTCTGGCTCTTCGGCCATCCTTTCTTTGACCTCTCGCTTAACCTCCTTCACGATTTTCTTTTGCAATTCTTGGTTTGGAATGTCCTTGACCTCTTGGATGATTGGCTTCCGTAATTCTTTTGGCAATGTCACTAACTCCTTGGCGACGGGCTTGGGTAGCGGGGTCTCATCAATCTCTATGCGGGCGGCCTTATACTCCTTGATCCACTCATACATGGTTTTGCTTGAAATTCCGTAATGCCTTGCGGCGTCATCAACATTTTTGAATATTCCTCTCTTTACCAGCATCATGATAAATTTACCTTTCTCAGCGGGCGTCAAGTCATCCTTAGTGAGTTGTAATTCACCTGTTAATTTCATCGCTGATTCTAAATCGAGTTCATGAATCTTGACAGGAACTTTATCGAGGCCTAGGCTTTGAGCAACAAGTAATCGGGCCCCGCCCTCGATGCATAGGTATTCATCGCCAATCTTGACAACGTGGATTGGCTCAAGAATTCCGCTCTTCTTGACTGACTCGGTTAATGCCTGAATAACCTCGGGGTCTCTACACTCCCTCGGGTTGAACCACGCAATCTTAATCTTGTCAGTCGGCAGACTCATATAACTCGCCTTGCCTGAACCTTAATCTTTTTCTTGTCCGCAACAATGAAGACTACTTCGCCCTCGCTATCCTTGAATTGCTCAACATTGAATTTCCTGATGAGGCCCGTAAAAACATCCTTGGCCCTAGGCCCCTGCCTTTTCGAAATATTCTCAATGTCAGCTTCGCCAATAAATCTCTCGCCCCATGAATCACCATATTTTTCCTTCAGGAATTTTTTGAATAGATTAGCGACGCTGGTTAAGTATTTTACCCCCTCATCCTTATTGCTTATCTTGGGCATAATATTCACTTAGGTATTTTTTGATTGCGAGCCTTATTATTCTCGAAACACTACTCTCCTCCGCCTCGGCTATGGCTTTTATCCTTTCATAATCGGACTGATTGATACAAATTGTTATGAATTTTTGTGAATTTTTGTGATTGTTCTGTGTTTCAGAATAATCACAACTTTTCATAATTCTTCACAACTTTTCATACTATAACATCGAGAGGCATACTTGCAGTAACTACATGGGTAGTCAAATGCGGAGAGTGTTGGCGGTATCTCTGGCGGCTCGCCTTTGTCCAGCATGGCCTTAATATTGTTTTTTCGGCTATGGAATTCCGTCTCAATTTTGTTTAAATCGATTAAGCTCGTTACGTCAAAGGCCTTTAGTGGCCGTCGCCCCCGCTCGTTTTGCTCGCCTCTCTTGACAAACAGGAGAAATGCCTGCTTGAACTCATAGCCAAGATTGACTAGCATATAGGCATAGAAGCCGACCTGCTCGACGTAGTGATTATAGTATTTTTGCACTTCGGCTATGTTGTTTGGGACAAAATCGACGAATTTCTTCTCAATCAATACTCCATTTTCATATTCGTCGACCCGTCCCTTGATGCCTTGATATTCGATTTCAAGCTCGCTTTGAGCCAATAGTTCTAGTTTATGCAGTAGTTTACCCTCGGCCATCCTGATGATCCCGTCGATGTTCTCCGGCCATGGCGACTTTTTTTCAAACCAAACTCGTCGTGGACAAATATCGGTTAAGTCGGTAACATGTATTTCATCTCGTCTATCCTCCTCATCTTGATATAGCTTTGCGATGTATAAGCGCTCGACTTGAGATTCGCTAATCATTCTATTTGATTCGTGGCGTAGGGTTGTATTTTTTTGTGAGACCCCCTGTGCCTCGAAACTAAAAAATGCACTCTTCACAGTTTTCATTTCCATCCCTCTGGGGTTGTTAATTTCGAGCGGCCAAGCTTCCACCACGCACAATCATAACCGCACTTACTGCATCTAGCAAATACCCATAGTTTCATCCCATAGTTCTCTACATAGATTCCATCTGGATGCGGATATCCGAGAATGTCTGCATACTTAAAGCTAGTCCCGCATGTCGGGCATACGTAGTCATCAAACATTTTTGCAATCTCTGGAATATGGCCTAGCCAAATGTATCGCTCATCATCGTCTAGGGTGGAGTTTGCTTTTCGTGTTAGATAGCCATGATTACGGCCACTGCATCGGCATCGACATTCGGGATGAGTAGCCCGCAGACATTTGATGTCACATTTACCCATAGCTTCATCCTCGGCCATGGAGGAAAAGACTTCCAAAACATCACCTGTCAGTGTTGCCTGCAAACCTTTTCGGGTGTAAACTTTCATCCCAATCATCCTACTTTATGCCTATAGTAGGCATAATTTAAACCCAACTCAGGTTTAAATTAAGGTATAATTTAGGCCTATTTGTGGTTAGGATAGAGACAAAGGTATTAGCATTCCGTGGAAATTACTTGAGAACCAACATTCCAACCAAAATTGCAAAGCAATTCGATATTCAGGCAGGCGACATATTGGAGTGGGATATTGACGAAAAAGAGGAGATAATCATCATTAGAGTTAAGCATATGCGTATGCTGGCGCCGGGTAAAAGATTGTGAAAAAATAAATTTTGTTTTTATGTTATTTTTTCTACTGTTAGTTCCCAATCGCAGTTTGCGGCCAGTATCCTGACATACCAATTGCCCGCTGGGATTTTGGCGGCATAGAACTCAAACTCGCCCTGCTCCTCCTCGACCCCACCAGTCTTTAGCCACTTCTCGAGGTCTGCATTGTAGAGATACCAAGTTAGGCTGACGTATTTCAGGTCGCCCCTCGCAGTCAGCTTAATCTTGATTTTTAAGTCGGAGGTTGAGTCAAGCGTGAATGGCTTTGTGTCTTTGTTCCCACTGCCCCTATCCGATACCAATATTGGGCCGCTCTCCGCTGGGTAAACAGTTGCTACTGATGTTGTCGTGATGGTTGTGGCCTTGACAGCGGTCTCAGTTACTTTCACGGTCTGCGTCAAAGTAAGCGTGTCCCTCAAGGTTTGAACCGATGTCTCGGTTAAGGTCTGAGTCAAAGTCTTCTCAATAGTTGTTGGCTGTGTGATGGTTGATGTCTCAGTAATTGTTATAGGCCGCGTGCCTGCGCCTCCAATGCCTACACCAACCAAAAACACTAGAACCAAGGCTATAATCCAGACAATAGTTTTCTTCTGCATCAATGGCCTAGGCCGTGTTGGGCGCTATTTAAGTTTTTCATGAATGATGCCGTGAAGGATCAATGTAGGATAAGTCCCGAAATTTCGGGTTTCTAAGGCTTGAATGAAGGTAGTGTATGAAGTGAAGGTTTTCCAGAGGGAACATAGGTATGTATAGATTTATTCAGGATTAAGGTGCTATGTAGGTTCTCTGGATTAATTAACCAGTATAGATTTTTTCATATTTAATAAGATTTGATGTTGATTAATGGATCATGATTGAAAAACTATACAAAATTGGCGAGGTGGCCGAGTTGTTGGGTGTAACAGTCGCATCGATTAGGCGTTGGGAAAAAGCTGGAAAAATAAAATGCATCCGAACGGCCGGCGGCCATCGGAGAATCCCAGAAAGCGAAGTTATTCGTCTTCGTGGACAAATAACTGCAATAGAATTTATCCCAGACCTAAACGAATAAGACCTACAAAAATCTATCCGTTATTTTTTATTTATTTCTCTAACCTATACAAAACTATACAATATTAGGATCTCTCCAGAAAACCTACACAACCTACACAACATACACCTAATTCGGTTTTAATTGAATTAGTGCTATAAGATTTAAATACTACCCTTTCTCCATGCCTGAGAAACCTACATTCATCCTTCATGGCATCCTTCACGTTTTCGCTGAAATAATTTCCCTAGCTCCATCATAGCCGTGATGAGTTATAGCGTGATTGAGATAGTAGAATTACGCAACGATTACGTCAAGGCTAGGGTTGAGTCTAAGAGTAATCCCGGTAGTTTTCATCAGGTTGAGCTGACTCCTTATGGCGCTATATGCGATTGCCGAGGCGTGCTTAACCTTAAGCATAAGAATCACTGCATCCACATCGATGCCGTTCTCGTTTTCATAAAACAAAACTATGGCCTTAACTTTGCCATGACTGAAAAAATCAATCTTGACTCGCATTACGTCAAGACAAACTCATTCATCGATGCTTTCGGCGGATTATTAGTGGGCGAGCCCACGCTATTTTACGGGCCTGACGGCTCAGGCAAGACCGTCTCGGTCTTGACAATTATGGCTCAATACTCTAAGATGTGCGATGGCAAGATAGTTTACATCAACACTGAGACAGGCGACCCCCAGAATCGCTATGCAAAAAGCCAAGTAATGAAATTTGGCGGAGACTTAAGCAAAATAGAGTTCTACGCATTCGTCGAGGAGTCTAAGCTCCACGCCTTCTTGGGCGGCCGGGCCGATGAAAAGTCAGAGTCTCTTAGGGATGTCTTGAAGAAAAGCGAGATAGGCATGGTCGTGGTTGACAGCATCAGTAGGTTCTACAATGCGCAGGTCAACAATGTTCCGCCCCAGCAGAGGCCCATGATTGCCAGTAACTTTGCGGGCAAACTGGGAGTATGGACTAGGTATTTGCAGGACTGCATGTTTAGGTCTAGGCCATTCCCCGTGTTGTTTACGGCGTGGATGCGTTCTCAGGTCGGCCAAGTCTTGAGGAAAGAAGAGGTGGACAGGGACGTCGAGGAAATGAATAATCCGCAACAGCTGAAGGAGTGGACGGGCCCGAAGGTCATCGGCTCTTATTCAAAAGTGATTTTTAAGGTCATGCCGGCCGGAGTGAAGCGCATCGAGTTCACTCAGATTCGGGGCGAGTTCATGATGAAGAAGGCTTACTGCAAGATAACGGAGCGAGGTGTCGAGCTTGAAGGATAAAGAATTCATCCCGAGCTTTGATGAGGAGGAGGAGTTTAGGCAGGGCTACAGGGTGTATAAACTCGACCCGACGCCCCACTTTGACAGGCGCTATCGCCTCGAGTTTCTACTAACGTTGCCCGGAGTCATGACGATAAAAGACAAGAATGGCAGGATTGTGCATCAGTTTAAGACCTACCAAAACTACGTGATCAAGTTTACTAAGTCATATAATGAGCGGATATCCCAGCTTAGCATTGATCCCGAAAAATATGAAAATGGCTTTGAGTCGCTAAATCCTATCATTCCATTGTCCAAGTCGCTCCTGAAGAACATCATCGGGACGATAAATATCGATTTGCCCGAGCCAAATCCCAGAGACGTCTATCTCGAATTGAGGGGCGTTTTTGACAAATACATCGAGGTCGAGCCAGAAGTAATAACCCTACTTAGCATATACACCATTGCGACTTACTTTTTCAGGCTGTTCAACACTTTTCCCTACCTTTACATCTTTGGCCCAAGACAATCAGGAAAAACCAAATTGCTGGCCTTGATGACGAAGCTATGCTACAATGCCGTCTCAACCGTGAATCTAAGCGCAAGCGCTTTGTTCAGGGTCGTGAATGATTTCGGCTCCACGCTAGTCATTGATGAGTCAGAATATCTCAAGGACATGGAGAAGAAATCTGACATCCAAACCCTGCTTTTGGCCGGCTACAAGAAGGACACTGCAAACGTCATGAGGGTTGAAGGCGAGGAGAAGAAGCAGGTCAGGATATTCAACGTCTTTGGGCCGAAAATCATGGCGTCAATTAACTATCCACACGACGTTTTGCTGGATAGGTGCATAATGATCAACATGCTTAGGGGGTCATCAGAAAAAATAAATCTTGAGCCGTCGGAATCATTCCAAGACATCAGGGACAAGTTATATCTACTTTTATTTACTAAATTTGACGAAATATATAACATGCGGGACCTAGACAACTTCAATAATCCTCTGCTGGTCGCTAGGGAGAGGGAACTCTGGCGGCAATTATTAGTTACGGCCACGTGGCTCTCACAATATCTATCCGACGAGGAAAAAGCCCAGCTGATGGCCGACTTGGATAAAGTCATCTCGGATAATTACGCAAAGAAGACAGAAATGAGGACGGACAGCGAGCTAAACATGCTGTTATATGTTTTGTCAAAGATTGTTCACGAGGACGGCTATGTAGCAGTTGCAATCATCAGGTCGGCTTTGCTTGACGAATACACCGAGGAAAACGAGCAGAAGCAGGCGCAGAAAATCTGGACGCCCGAAAAGATTGGCAGGCTCTTAACGGCCTTGAAATTCCAGAAAAAGCGAAAAGCAGAGGGCATACATTATTACATTAAAGTCGATGACGTAAAGCGCCTGTGTCAGAGCTATAACGTAACAATGCCTGAGGAGGAATCCGCCGGCCAGACCGAGCTGGGGGTGAGTGAGGGATGAATAAAAGTAAATACTTCCTCGTCGCTAGGGGAATGATAATATATCATCCTGATGATCACGAAATAGAGTGGTTAAATAGTGAAAGTGATGATCTTAAGCCTTGCTACACAATCAAACTGGATAAGAAAGTTAAGGTAATAACTAATGACTGCGAAAAATATCAAAATTTCCTCGACGATGTGCCTCATTTTCGTGGAAACGAACTATGGGCCAACGGTAAGCATTACTTAATTAAACTTAATCTAGGAGGGGGAGAGAGGTGGAGGTAATAATTAAAACTCCGCCAAGAATCGGGATAAACGAGTTCCTAGCTGACTGCGGGATGCTATATAAGTGCAGGCAGGACACTTATCGGGATGCTTGGCTATACATGTCTCCCGACGAGCTGGCCGCTGGGCTGAAGCTCAAGGCGGCCCGCATAGGCGCAATGCTTCAGGTCAATTCATCTAAGGAGAAAATAGCCGATGATTTGAGAGATTTAGTCGTCTATGCATATTTCCTATACGCCAAAGTGATGGACGATGAGTAAGTATTTTCTCGTATTGAGAGGAGATATAGATTATCAACCTTTACGATATCAAATAGTATGTGTAGATGAAACTAAGCAGTGTTTTACTATTAAAAATATACGGAAAAATCAAGTAAAATATCGAGGGGCAAAAGTTTTCTATTCATATGCATATTATCCTAAAAAATTGATTTTTGTTAATGGGAATGAGCTTTGGGCAATAAAATCATCTGTGAGGATGAGCATGATGCGAGAAAAATTCTAAGTGAGGAGAAATGAGGGAGCACATAAAGGTCTATACATCGCTTGACACTGAGCTTGTAGATATTTTCTCAACATATCTCGAAAACTGCAAGAAGCGGCTATGGATAATCATGTATGTCCTGACACTTCCCTATGTTCTGCGGGAAATAGTCAAGTTGCATAAAGACGGAAAAGATGTAAAAATTATCCTGAGCAATGACCCAATGAATGCGGAAACTGTAAAGTTTCTCGAGGCAAATGGAGTGCCCGTCAAGGTCTGGAGGCAGACCTATGGCATACTGCACACCAAACTCGTCCTTCTGGATGATTACGTGATATTCATGTCCGCCAACCTGACTCATTACGGCCTGAACCGCAACCAAGAACTCATGATGGTCATCAAGCATCCCAAAATCGTCAAACAGTTAGAAAAGATGTTCTTGGGCTACTGGAGAACTACTTAGCCTCACTCTTTTTCAAATGCTCAACTGCGGTTGCGTATGCGACTATGACGCCTATCATGACTAACAATATCCCAAGCGTCAGGCTAAATATGTCTGGGCCATGGCCCGCAATGGTTTTTGTTGCATAATTCTCAAGGGTCAGGGTAGTATAATATGTGGCTGGGACATAACTGCATATTGATACATTTTCAGAGGTATGGCATTGCTTAGACCATGCCGTGTAGCTTGATATTGATGGCACTTCGCTCGTAACTATTTCCACGCTTAAGGGGGCCCTGAAGCTTAGCAGGGTCGAGGCTACTCCCATGATGATTAGGAATATGCAGACCAGAGATAGAATGAATTCCCTCAGGTTCACGGGCTATTTATATTGCCGCAAAGTTTTAATAATGTGAGAAATCTGTAAAATGTATCAGGACAGATTTTTAAGCTTCTGCAACAGTTCTGAGATGTCCTTTTCGGTCTTGATTTCACCTCTCAATTCTTGGATGATTAGTAGCGTTTCTCGTATTTGCTGGAGAATGTTACGACGCTCCGATACGCTCTCGACATAGGCGTGGGCCTTGACTTTCCCGCCCTCAAACAATGCATCTAACTTTTCAAGCTTGGCGAATAGGTTATTCAGCCTGTCAATGAGCCTAAACATCTCTTCCTGAAGGTCAATCTGCTTGACACGTCTCTCCTGATATAATTCTTGCAATTTTTCTGGCTCGAGGACTAGGCGGGGCACATGCTTGCGCAAGTGCCTACTAATGCTCGCAATTGATAAGTCATATTGCTTAGCAATATCTTCATAATTGGCCCCCTCGATGAGCTTTTTCTCAATCTCAGCTCTCTGAGGATGCATACATACTTTACAGCGCTTATCAACTATGAATGTCTCTCCCGATAATTTTTTGATGACTATGGCTTGGGGCAAGAATAGACGGCGAATATTTTTCAGCGCCTTGATAAGCATGCTCATCATTATGACTTGATGTCTCTGGCATTATTTTATCTCAGACAAATACTATGAAGTGTAGCAGGACGATCAAGATGGCTATTGGCAATGACCACATGCGGCCAGACCTATGCGACTGTATGGCCGTCAGGACAAATAGCACTACTTGGACGGCCAGCAATATAGCATCAAAGAAAAATGCTCGTCTATATAGCAATGAGACAAATATCGCAACCAATAGCAATATGTTCTGCGCCAACAGACTAAAGAGCATGCCCCTGTCAGTCTTCCAATCCTTCAGGCTCTTCTTCTTTGCGCCATACATCGAGACATAATATATTATGCCCAATAGCACTATGCCGACCGCAAACAATACCTCAAGTATCATGACTTATTCTTTTCTGATTCTGGCTTATTTTCCTCAAACATTTTCACAATATAGCTCGGAAACACTGTATCATACCACTTCTGAGCCGTCTCAAGCCTCCAGAACCTCTTATCAAAGCTCAAGAACACAGGTCTCCTCAAAACATTTGGTTCATCGCCTTTCACATCAGCCATGGCCATTGATATGCCTCTATCCGAGTCAAGCGTAACATACCTAATCGTCGCAAAATCTATCAGGTCAGGATCAACATAGTAGAGATACACATAGTCATGCGTATCAACCCATCTCGGATACGTTATTGCTTTTTCAGGAAATGCCCGCCTGCTCTCCTCAAGCAAGTGCTGAATCCTGCTCAATGCCTCCTGAAGCTCAAGGCCTACGAATTGCCCAGTGCCGGGCGGGATAGGTATCTGCGTATAATCCTGCTTTATCTCGGGATAGCCCAATTCTCTCCTCGCTTCATCGATTGATATTATTCCTGCCTGAAGCTTGGTTACAGCTATCCTCATTTGTTGCTCTGGGTTTGTCCATTCCAATAGGTCAATTTTGAAGCCGTCAAGCTTGGTTATACGTCTGAATGCCTCAGTCAATCCTGACGCAATTATGCCCTGCAGATCCCTCATCCTCTGCTGGAAAATAACTATCTGATTTCTCGAGGTCTCAAGCGTAGCGGCCTCAGTGTAGCCAAGTAGAATTCTCGGGACACCGAAGATAGATATTATGGTCTGGACGCAACTATCAATTATGTCGGGTATTCTTAAATCGCTCACAGGATTGCCCAAATCCTTCATTTCCCAATCACCCATTGCGAATAGGGTTGTGCCGGGCTTCGTATTGGATATGGTCTTAATGAAATCCTCAAACGTGGCCCTGTCTCCACCCTTATAGATAAAGAACTTGGCTGGAACTCCCTTCCTCATCAGGATTTGGTAGTAGAACAATTCGGCCTCTCGTTTAACCATCAGCGTCCTATACAATGTCTGTATCTTGGGGACGGCATAGGCAAAGTCAAGCCAGCTATTCGCCCGCAGATGGATTATTTCTTCAGGAGTCAGGTCTATCCTTAGATGAACGAATTGTCTATACCCAAGTATGCGGCCATAGTTGTCTCGCTTGACCTGAATTGTCCAAGGCGCTATGACTCGGGGAAAACTAACGTTTTCATGGGCCTCGATGTATGCTTCATCAAAAATTGCCAGACTTGTAACTATTCGCTTGATAATGTCAATGAAGTCATTTTCCCGACTTTTTATCAGGGCCTCAATCTGCTCTTTTACTTGGGGGTCCTCAGACAGGACAACGTATCCAGAGGCAATGACTGCTGAAGCGATGGCATCTACACACATTCTGACATGCGGGTCGCCCATAGCTATGTTGAGAAATTCAAGCAGATTGACTTCCTTCGGTTCGCCCCACTCTCCGTAGAGGGCCGGTAGATTCCAGACTAGGGCTTTTGGTTGGTCTTCGGCCTTGCTTACGCTTTTGACCTCTTCCTCAAGCTTTTGATGGAGAGACTTGCGAATACCTAGCCACTCGAGAATTCCCATTTCACGTTATGCATTTTTCAGAAATATAATATATTTGAAAAAACAATAAATGGCCATGAGTGAGTCATCCCTAACTAAACGGAAAAGAACTGTTGCATTTGTCCTTAAAGATGGTAGAAGAGGCTTTGCGGTTGAATATACTCAGGCAACGCTTCTCTCAGGATTTACGAGGTTTATTGATTGCTCGGTCTGGCCTGAGAGCCATCCAGAAAGGCTTATGGAATACACTACCTTTGATGTGCCATCAGCATTAATTGAGTCGATTTCTGAGGCCAAGCCCGAGGTCAAGGCCGAGGAAAAGCCAGAGGCCCCAGAGAAGCCGAGAAGACGAAGAAAATCAGAAGAGTAGTTTATTTTTTTCAAATTATTAAAAATGCAGACGAATAAAACAGGCGATGAGCGAGTTTAATAAAACACTAGTCATTAAGGTTGAAAAAGCAGAGCCAATAGAGTCTGAAGAGTTCATAGGCGTATTCGAGGGCGTCGCATCAACTCCGGACATTGACCTCGATAATGACAGGTTTGCGCCAGAGGTCCTAGAGAGAAATGCCGAGCAACTAGTCAACAAGCCAATACTCGTCCTTCATGGCAAAGGAGAGACGGGCAACACGCCTGTGGGCAGGATTCTTGAGGCAAAATTCGAGAACGGCGTGCTCAAAATTAAGGCCGGAATATTCAAGACATTCTCAAATATCTGGGAAAAGATCAAGAGCGGTGTCTATAAGGCGTTATCGATAGGGGGCATAGCTAAGGCCCTGAGAAAATTGGGCAACGGCGTCAGGGAAATACTCGACGCAGAGATTCACGAGGTCAGCTTAGCGCCAAGGGGCAAGAACCCCAATGCACAGATACTTTTTGCGTTCGGTAAGGCATTTATGGAGAATGAGGAGGGAGAGTTGGTTGAAGTTGATGATTCACTCTACAAGTCTATTGATTTCGAGAAAGTAGACTATGACTTGCCCATTGTTGAGCGTGGCTCGTGGGATGGAAATGCGGCCGCCAAGAGAATATTAGATTGGGCGGAAAAAGAAGATGGCACAATCGATACGTCAAAGGCATCAAAGCTTTTCCTAGTCGTTGAGGGGGACGGCAAGAATAGGACAGACTTTTCATGGCCGGTCGGAGACATAGTTGATGGCAAGCCCGTCCTCGTAACTTCGGGCATCAGGACGGCGATAGTCTATGCGGCCGGGGCCAGAGGCGTAAAGGCGCCTCCCGAAGTGAAGCGAGCATTGGAAAGATTGGTTGCGAGGCTGAAGAGGGAGGGCTATCTTGACGAGGATTATGAAGTTCCTTGGAAGCATGAGGAAAAGGCCGAAGATGAGGCCCTAAAGTCATTGACTGAAATGGTTAAGGAGATGCGGGAGGAAATCAGGAAATTCATGGGCGAGAAGATTGAGAAGGCTGATGAGAAAAAGGAGACAACTGAGAAATCTGAAAACATGCCTAAACCAGTCGGGAAGGTCGAGTCTCCGAAGGCGCAGGTCTCAGGCGTCGAGCCGAGGCCCACAACCGAGTCATGGGCCATCGAGGAGGCCAGAAGAGTCCTCAGAAAAATAGTCGAGCAGTATTAAGGCTCACTCCAGTTCCTAGCCACCATGTATTGCATGTAGTTATCCCGCATTATTTTCCTCTTTCCGCCATGGCCGTGATTAATGATAGTTATCGGTAGCCTCGGACATACAGGTGGTTCAGCATCAACGTAATGAACATAATAGTCATCGCCCGCAACTGTCCAGTGATTGCTTACATAGCGCATGTTTGGTTGCCACCTGTATAGCCTGATTCTCCAGATTTTTGTGTTATAATTCAAGTCCTGGACCATGACTTGGTAGAAATTGTGCTTGGCCGCCGCAACAATGCTTAACCCCGCATCAATATCACCTATAACCTCTTCATCACCATCAATCATGAAAAATACATCATTTGGTTTGCCTTGTCTGAAGAAATAGCTCCGTTTCTCAATCTCGCTTTTCCACGGCCTAAAAGGCTCTACAAACTCAATATTACTGTATTTTTGCTTTAATCTAAAAACTATTTCCCTAGTCCCATCATCGGATAAGAAGTTTTTGAGATTATTAACCCGCATAAAGGCCTCAAAGGCCCCATCAAGCACAACCAATCTATCGACAAAGGGCGCAATGCTCTCAATCGCTCTTGCTATATTTTCAGCCTCATTATAGACGATCATGCAAGCAATAATCATTGTTGTATTTTTCTCAGATTATTAAATAAATATCTCAAAAGAATAAGGCGATGAGTCTGCCTACAATCTGGACAGAAAAGGGAGAAGAGGTAATCCGCTTCAACAAGGCCGAGCTGATAGAGAAAGCCGAGGAATACCTAGTCGAGTTCGCCAAGGCATATACATCGACTGACAGCAACCTGCCCATGATTCCGATAAGGCCAGAAGTCGTGGACATATTCAAGCCGCCCTCAGTTTCGAGAAGCGTATTCAGAGTTATAACTATGCCGAGCGAGATTATCAGGTTCTACATTAAGTCAGATGTTCCAAGCGTGAAGACAGGCGCAGAATCTGCCGCCGCCACCGAGACAAAGATAACGTGGACATCACCATCAGACCTAACACCCAAATTGCTATATGGTTATGCCCGATTCACGCAGACGGCCCTAGAGTTCACGGAGGGAGTCATCGACTTGGTGGCCGAGCATCTGAAAGACCTTGCTTGGGATTTGGCAAGAAAGGAGGACAAGAACGCCTTTTACGGAGACGGCACAGGCAGTAACGAGCTGAATGTCTGGACAGGATTGAAAAACGTAACGGGTGTTGGTTCAACTGATTTGGCTAAGAGTGGCTTAGATCCCAACACCATTAATGCGGCCGTGGCGCAGTTTGAGGAATACGGTATAGCCGACAACCTAGTCCTAGTTGCTCCTCCAAAGGTGTTGATGCATCTGAGGAAGAACATCTACTCAGTTGCCAATGCAGGTATGATGGCCGTCGCTGGAGAGGTCTTCAAGACTGGAGAAATAGTCTCGTTGCTCGGATTAAAGAAAATCGTGTCAGCGCCACACCTACCGACTAGGGCATACAACCCAACTGCGAATCCGCCTGACAACACACTAGTGGGCGACGCCTTCATCTTCAACCCAGAATACACCATTATCGGGGATAGGAGGAAGCCACAGGTCATAAGACAGCCCGCACCGCTCGGAGAGACTGCCGATGTTGCTTGGGACGTAAAGCTAACTGAGAGGGCCGGCTTCATAGTTACGAGGCCAGCGGCTGTTTACGTCATCCAGAACTGCCTAGCCCAGTAAATCCTAAAATTTAGCTAGGAGAGGCGGAGAGGATTGACATATGTTAGCGTGGGCAATGTCAGGAGCTATAATGCGTGGAATCCTATCCCGATTTCTGGAGACACATTAACTGCCCGCAACCCCACTCTGTATCAGACATCTCGCTACCCCATCGTTGATTTTGATTATGATGGCTCAATAGATGATGATATAATTGTTTATGTTGGTGGCAATCCTGCTAGTTTTACGCTTGTCAATCCTGAAAGGGGACTAGTCTCTTTTTCCTCTCCGCCAAGCGGCACAGTTACGGCTGATTATTGCTGGCATCCAATTTCTGACATTGAGATAAGCTTGGCGATAGCGTCGGCGGAGGCCGAGGTTGAGCTATTAACGGGATTCAAATATGCGCCCGAAGAAATCACTGAGAAAATCAGGGTCTACGTGGGAAATGAGGTCAAGACAAGCAGGCCAATTATTTCAGTATCAAGTCTCAAAATATATTCCATTATTGGCACGTTAGTAAATGATAATCCGAGATATGAAGTAATTGACAAGGACAAGGGAATAATTCGAATTCTCGACTATCGGGCTGGAATTCCAACGAGGCCGTATTTCTTGCCGTCGGCCTACGAGGTTGAGGTAACCTATCAGGCTGGATATTCCTCTCCGCCAGACTATATCAAGAATGCGGTTGTATTATTCGCAACATACTATATTTTGCTGAAGTTCCAGCGAATGATTGTCCTGAATGAGGATTATACACAAGTAAGCCTGACATTCAAGACTCCCGAAGAATTCACCAGAAGGCTTGAATTTATTCGAGAAGAGGTTGAGCGCATAAGGGCCCTCCTGCCAAAGAGGTCGAGGGCCATTGATTGATCTCGAAACAGTAACGAGCAAGATTATCAATATTGTCAAGGCCGCCACTGACATTAAGGTCAAGGCAGGCTGGATAACTCAGGAAGATACTTTTCCAATAATAACCATCTATGCGTTGAGCCAGAGGCCCGAGAAGATACTGGCGGCCAGCGTCGCAATATACAGGTTCACGTATCAAATTGATGTTTGGCACAACACCATGTTTGAGTGCGATAGGGTTGCGAAAAACATAATCAACAAATTTATTGATTCGTATAAGACCGAGAATTGGTTTGGCCTCAATTTCATTATCTCGGACTTACAAGAAGAAGGAGTTTTTAGAAAAGTCATAAGGGTTGAGTTTGGGGCGGTGGGTTAAATGCCATGTCCATACCGCATCAAGATAAACAACTGCTATTATTGTGGCAAAAGAATTCCGCTAGGATGTAGTCCGGTCGTCTGTCCATTTGGGCGCAAGGTCTGGAAAAGCCTCGTCCTGAACGACTATCAGACCGAGAAGGTATGGTATGTCAATGAGGAAAAGGCAAAGCTGGAGGCCGATCCTGAGTTGATTTTTAAGCTCTGCAAAAAGGATGGTGGATACATGATTAAGCAGATAAAATACCGCTTTCACGGCCATGACAGAATATATAGGCTCAAAGCGGGAGAGATTAAGCGAGACACCTTTGAGCGGGCCAAGGCACTGACCTATTTCTTTGACATAGAGGAAAAAGAGGAGGGCAAGGGCGGGAAAATAGCAATAATTGACTCGGGAATCAAATCGTATCAAAAGGTAAACATAATCAGTCTTGGCAGTAGCGCCTATGATGATGAAAATCACGGCTCAATTATTGTCGACGTAATTAAGAGCCTCGTGCCTGAGGCCGACATAACAATGATTAAATTACCGGGCCACGAATTCTTTGATGCAGATATCATTTCGGCACTCGAAGAAGCAAGGAAGAGAAATGTCCACGCAATTAATTTGAGCATTCAGAGTGAGTCGCCAAGCGATGGGAAAGACCCAGTGAGCATATATGTGAATCACTTGGCCGAGCTGGGCATAGTTACATGCATAGCCGCCGGGAATGGGGGGCCTGCAAGCATGACTGTCGGCTCTCCGGGGGCCGCCGAGTGGGCCTTGACTGTGGGGGGCGTAAATACCGTTGGAAAAGTTATGAGGTGGAGCAGTAGGGGGCCTACGCTTGACAGGAGAATCAAGCCTGACCTATCTGCACCCGCTCAGTATGTTTTTGGAGACTACTATTTGCGAGGAACAAGTTTTGCGGCCCCGTTTGCCACTGCTCTCTCTTGCGTAGTTAATCGGGATGTGGGACATGCGAAAATCACGCTGAAGCTAATTTCCCTATCGTCCAGCCCGTTTCCCGAATTTTATTACACGGCTAATAAGAAAAAAGCGCTTCTGGGCCTGAAGAAGCATATTGACATCAGGAATATTGGGGGTTATGGTATATTGAATGCGGTCAGGGCCATTGAATGGGCGTTGTTATTTAAGTCTCAGAATAATAAATTAGATAATTAGATAATCATGAGGAAAATGAGAAATGAGTGTTAGCTTTGCAATAAGAAAACTGTATTGGGGGAAAGAGACAACCTACGGGCAGGCCGCAACAGTATCATCCACGCTTGGATTGCCCCAGAGCTTCGATCCCGGCCTTGAATTGGTAGAAGAAGACATATATGCTGGAGAGCGAGGATACTACGACCACCTATACATCGGACGAAACGTCAACCCAAGCGCTGAGTTCTACATGGTTGACGGCACGTTCCTGCCATTCCTGCTAGGCTCAGTTGCGAATAGCGGGACAGCGGCGCCATACACCCATACCGTTACGCTTGGAAATACATTGCCATCAATGACCCTTGAGGCCGTCAGAGGCTCAATTGCCGAGAGAGTCGTGGGCGCATTGGTGAGCGACTGGGAGATAAGCGTCGAGGCCGACGGGATAGTTAATGTCTCTCTCGACTTCTCGGCCAAGGACGTCTCATTCCTCACAACTTACACTGATCCCAACATATCGTTGCCAACGACTAGACCATTCAAGTTCACGGACATGACCGTTACATGGGGAGACACAACTCTCGGAAAAGTAACTAGTTGCTCGATCTCAGGCTCAAACAATCTTGAGCCATTGCCGAGGCAGGGAGAAGTCATTCCGGGCTATGCAATATTGACGGCCGAGTATGAGGCAGAGCTAGAGTTGATTTGGGAGAGCTACGGCATGGCGCTCGACTTTTTAAACGCAACAAAGAGAGACTTAGTTGTCAAGTTTGTCAGGACAGCGGGACAAGACGAGATTGAATTTGACCTAAACAACTGCCTCTTGGAATGGGCATCAGAGATAGATTATACGGGTGATGTCATCACTCAGACCATTTCGCTTAAGCCGAAGACAATCCAGATAGTCGGAAAAGACAACATAGCCGCATGGTGATGAATAATGATAATTAGTGTTAATGGACGGGAATATAGGGTTAGGCTCAAGGCGGCCGCGTGGCCGTATCTTCGCACTCTTTCAAATGCATTTACTGACATAAAGATTCCTGATGAAGAGTTAGAGATGGCTGAGGAGAAAGTCCTAAAGCTATGTGTAGCGGGAGAAATTCATGAGGATGATGTTGATGAATTACTGATCAAGATTCTCGCCCACTTCGCAAAGGTAATAGGCTCAGAGTTCAAGTCCTTTCGATCAGAAATTCCTAATCTCAGTAGGTAGAGTGGCCGAGAGATTCGGCCAACGCCCCAGCCAATTACTTAGGGGCGGCCTAATAGAGTTAATGCTTGACATGCATGTTGCCAATCTCCTCTCCAGAGAAGAGAGGAAGGCGCTTAAAAAAGCAGAGAGGAGGAGGTAAATGCCAATAAAAATTGAGGTTCAGGCCAAGGGACTAGATAAGTTAGCCTCAATGCTCTCAGTCGAGAAGATGCATAAGGCAATGGATATTTTTCTTGATGAGAGTGCAGAGGTTGTTAGGGCCGAGGTGCGAGCATTTGCGCCAATGAGGACGGGCCGACTCATAGAGTCTATCCAGAAAATAAAGCTAGGCGAGATGCACTATGCGGTTGGTTCTCCGCTTGACTATGCGCTATATCAAGAAGTGGGAACTAGGCCACACATGATTTATCCACGTAGCGCTAGGGCATTAAGATTCGAGATAGGGGGCATAGAAGTATTTGCCAGATATGTTAGGCATCCTGGTTTTCCTGGCAGGCGTTATTTTGCCAAGGCTCTGGCCTATTATTCTATAATTTGGCGTGATTTGGCTAAGAGAGTCATCAGCATGGTGATGAGGGAGTGAGCGAGCGTTTCCCAATCGAGATTGAGTTCAGGGGCATTGATGACGTAAGCGACGAATTGAAGGCTGTGAATGAAGGAATGAAAAACATAAGCGACACTATGAATAAGGTCAGTGACTCTGCGTTTAGGGTCAGGGTATCAGCTGATGATGTAAATGCGGCCCTTGAGCGCAACAAGATAACAAGTATTGAGAGTGCGGATGCGGCCGCTGAAATACTTCGGGAAAATCAGGCTAACCAGAAGGCACTCAGGGCACTAGCCGAGCAGGCCGAAGTGTTCAGCGATAAGGCCGAGTTCATGGCGTCGCAGCTCGGAAAAATAGCGAGTCTCGGATCTAAGGTAAACAGCATTTACAACTCGATAAACACTATGATGACTCGCATGAACACGGCCCAAACAAATCTAAATATGGCGCAGGAAAGACAAGCTCAATTGCTTCAGGAGATTAATCAAAAATTCGGCATCCAAGCTACATCAGTTGATGAGGCAATCGGCGCGCTGGATGAACTCAGAGGCTACTATCTCGAGGGAGAAAGAGACACAAAAGATTTGGACGCGGCGCTTAAACAATTGGCACAGAGCCAGAAAGAAGTTTCTAAGGCCTCTCAGGAGGTCGCAAATGCGCAGGCCCAAGCAACCCAACAGATGGTCGCCTTAGGTATTCAGGCCATCGGCCTAGTCCCGTCATTCATTCAAGCCGCCAATGCATTCTCAACACTCATCCAGCTCGGGCCGGGAATCAGTGGAGCACTAAAAATGGTGAGTGGTGGATTCACAACTCTTTATGCGTCTCTGGGCCCCGTCGGCCTGATACTCATAGCGCTTAGCGTCATTATTCCGCTCATAATTATGTATTGGGATCAGATATCGGCCGCGCTTCAGCAGGCGGCCAATGTCATCTGGTCAGTCATCGGGCCCGCATTACAGTGGCTGTGGGACAACATTCTCAAGCCATTAGCAGATTTCATTATTGGGATTTTCATAAATTATCTAAACCAACTCAAGACGGCTTGGGACTATGTATGCATCGGAATAAATGCGCTTAGAGATGCGTTGCTCTGGGTGTGGAACAACGTGCTTAAGCCGATAGCCGACTTCCTCATAAACAAGTTCAAGAGCGATATTGAGGCATGGATAGGCGCATTCGAGTGGGCCAAGCAACAAATTGACAAAATATTCAACTCCATAAAAGACATAATTAATGGAGTTCTGAATTGGATAAACGACAAGATTAATTGGGTCAAAAATCAGATTCAAAATGCATTTGACAGTCTTAAGAAAGTCCTAGTCGGAGGCTCAATCATTCCTGACATGTGGACAGGAGTAGTGGACTGGACAAAGTGGGGCATAAATGAGATGAATAGTCTGATGAATAACATGGGCCTCGAGGTGAGCCCGACAGTCAGGGGGCCCGTCATGCTTACGGTCAGCGTAAATGTGGCTGGGACAAATGCATCACCAGAAGAGATAGCCAAGG